>Ga0111229_168_pt1 | contig 14118 bp, 17 predicted proteins | sample DeeMarSWOR152_54_FD_80383 | JGI IMG/M metagenome (GOLD analysis project Ga0111229, IMG submission 80383) | Crenarchaeota group-15 archaeon DG-45 | reverse complement strand
TCTTCCCGTCCCTGAACACCACGCCGTACTCGACGACCCTCCCCCCGATGAACGCGTTCTGCCTGACGAGGCCGATCTTCATCAGCTCGCTCATCATGTTCCGGAGGTAGTTCTCGCCCGTTCGGCCCTTCTCGTAGGAGCCGATCATGATATTGTGGATGCGCCTGGTCAGGGCCTCGGTCTCCTCGTATTTTTTCCCGATCTCCTCGATCTTCTGGGCCTGCACGCCGATGCTCATGACGGATTGGCCCATCATCCCCACCGTCTCGGTCAGGCTCCCCACCTGGCTCTGAAGCGCCGCGGTGACCTGCGTGAGGGTATCGGCGGGGGCCGCCATCGTATCGATCTTGCTCTTCATCTCGGGGAAAGCCGTCGCAAGGGAGTCGACCTTCGACCCCAGGCTCAACAGCTTCGCCATGACGATCACGACCGCCGCGAACAACCCGATGATGGCGAGCTCGATCATCTCCAAGTCTTACCGACTCCGAACACTTTCAATAAAAGCAATTTCGATGTATGTATTTATCTTTTTAAATCATAAATCATCTCGCGATATCGCTGACACGCGGGCCCGTAAGGCGACTTCTTGGAAACCAAGCTGAAAATGGGCATGATGTGCAGTCAGCAAAAATATGATGCGCGACGCGTCATCCCCTGCTACAGGAAATCCCGCCAACGGCGAGAACAACCTTTACAAGGAGGTGAACGAGATTAATAGCGAAAACCCTGGATGCGTGGGCGTATGGTCCTGGAGAAGCTGGGCTCCTCCCTTTACGAGGCCCTGAGGAAGGTGCTGCGGGCGCCGGTCGTCGACCGGGAGCTGGTCAAGGAGCTCGTCCGCGACTTCCAGAGGGCCCTCCTCCAGGCCGACGTCAACGTCCAGCTCGTCATGGAGCTCTCCCAGAACATAGAGAACAGGGCCCTGGAGGAGAAGCTGCCACCGGGCATCAGCCGCCGGGAGCACCTCGTCAAGGTCGTCCACGACGAGCTCACCCGGTTCGTCGGCGAGAGGCCGGAGCCCCTCGACATCCAGCCGGGGAGGCAGAACCTCCTCATGCTCGTCGGCATCCAGGGCTCGGGGAAGACGACGACCGCGGCGAAGCTGGCCCGCTACTTCCAGAAGCGGGGGCTGAGGCCCGCCGTCGTCTGCGCCGACACCTTCAGGCCCGGGGCCTACGACCAGCTCCGGCAGCTGGCGGAGTCCATCAACGTCGACTTCTACGGCGAGGAGGGCGGCGGCGACCCCATCGCCATCGCCCGGCGGGGCGCGGAGAGGTTCAGGGGCCACGAGGTCGTCGTCATCGACACGTCGGGGCGGCACAAGGAGGAGAAGGCCCTCATCGCGGAGATGCGGGAGATCGCCGCCGCCGTCCGGCCTCGGGAGATCGTCCTCGTCCTCGACGGCACCATCGGCCAGCAGGCCGCCGCCCAGGCCCAGGCCTTCAACGAGGCGACGGACATCGGCTCCATCGTCGTCGCGAAGCTCGACGGCTCCGCCCGGGGCGGGGGGGCCCTCTCCAGCGTCGCGGCCACGGGGGCCCGCATCAAGTTCATCGGCACCGGGGAGAGGATCGAGGACCTGGAGCCCTTCGACCCGGGCCGCTTCATCGGCCGCCTCCTCGGCATGGGGGACATCGAGGGCCTCGTCAAGAGGGTGAGGGAGGCGGAGGTCCCCGTCACGGAGAAGGACGTCAGGGCCATGCTCTCGGGGCGGTTCACCCTCGCCGACATGTACCAGCAGATGGAGGCGATGCGGAGCATGGGCCCCCTCCAGAAGGTCCTCGGCATGATCCCGGGCCTGGGCTACCAGCTGCCGGAGGAGGGGTTCGACGTGGCCGAGGAGCGCCTCGACAGGTTCCGGGTCATCATCCAGTCCATGACCCCCGGGGAGCGGGAGAGCCCCCGGATCATCAACGCCTCCCGGCTCCGGCGCATCGCCCGGGGCTCCGGCACCGAGGAGCGGGAGGTGAGAGAGCTTATTAAACAGTACAACGCTATGAGGAGGATGCTCAAGCAGCTGAGGGGGAGGCGAGGGCTGCTCAGGCGGCTCCCCTTCCGGATGTGACGGGGCCGAGACATGGGTAAGTCGAGCGGGCCGAGGAGGAAGAGCAGGAAGGCTCTTACGAAGCCCGTGAGGGCGAGGGGAAAGCTAGGGCTGACGAGGCTCCTCGCCGGGTACGAGGACGGGGAGAAGGTGGTCATCGACATCGACCCCGCCGTCCACAAGGGGATGCCCCACAGGCGCTACCAGGGGAAGGTCGGGACCGTCGTCGAGGGGAGGGGGCGGGCCTACGTCGTGGAGATCCCGCAGAGGCGGACGGCGAAGCTCATCATCGCCGGGCCGGAGCACCTGAGGAGGCACGGTGGGGAGGGGGCGGATGTCAGTCATTGAGCGAAAGGAGATAACGGTGGCCGAGGCCAAGAGGCTCCTCGAGGAGCGGGCCGAGGAGCTCGACCCCCTCCAGCGGCGGGTCCTCGACTACACCAACCGGTTCTCGAGGCTCTCGGCCGAGGAGGCCGGCAGGCTCGTGGAGGAGCTCGCGGCCCAGGACCGGCTCGACACGGAGCTCGCCGTCCAGATCGTGAACAGCATGCCCGGCAGCGTAGAGGAGCTGAGGACCTTCCTCGGCCGGCAGCGCATCATCTCCGAGGAGACCATCAACTCGATTTTAGGGAAAATTGAGAAATACAGGTCCGGCCCATAGATCCCTGGGAGGTCCTTCACGGGGATGTTCATTCAGAGAGGCGGCAAGAAGTACGAGGAGTACGCCTACGTGCTGGACGAGCTCCCCCACGGCAGGCCGGGCGCGTCCCGGGGGGCCTACCAGACCCGAGGCATCATCCAGATCATCGGCGAGACGTACTTCACGCTCCTCGAGGCGGCCCCGAAGCCGGACTCCTCCTTCAACATCCGGGAGCGCATCTACGTCGGCAAGGAGGGGAGGGCGAAGGTGAGCCACATCCTCGGCCGGATCTCCTACGAGGAGCTATCCTCCGCCGCCAAGGCCGAGCTGCCCAGCGTCGTCGAGACCATCATCAGGTCCGACGAGGGGAGGTTCGTCGACTTCTTCAACGCCTCCCAGCCCGTCACCCCGAGGATGCACGCCATGGAGCTCATCCCAGGCATCGGGAAGAAGCTGATGCGGCAGATCCTGGAGAAGCGGGAGGACGAGCCCTTCAAGGGCTTCGAGGACCTCCAGACGAGGGCCAACCTCCCCGACCCCGCGAGGCTGCTGGCCCGGAGGGTGCTGAAGGAGTTGGCGGAGGGCGAGAAGTACCTCCTCTTCGTCCGCCCCATGTAGAGGGACATCTCGAGCGTCATGCCCTCGACGGCTCAAGCCCATTGACGACGTCGACAAGATCCGCTTCGCATTAAGAAAGCTGCCGCGGGAAAGGCACCTGCACGGCATCAAGTTAGGCTTATAAGCACGAAGAACTAATCCTCGACGAGCAAAAATGAGTGAGATAAAGTTTGAACTGAAGCCGGTGAAGGAGATCCCCAAGAGGAGATACAGGAAGAGGAGCAAATACGACCCCATCATCGATTCCTTCATGGGGGGGACGGAGAGCCTCGTACAGCTGACGGCGGAGGAGAGGGACGCCAGCTACCTGAGGACGCAGCTGAACAAGAGGATCGAGGCCATGGGGCTGGGGGGCAGGGTCAGGGTCTCGGTCGTCAACGACGCCGCGTACCTGGAGAAGATCTAGGCTGGACGCCCGCGGGCCCATCAGTCCGCATCTTTTTTCGTGGCCACGAGGACTTCGCAGAAAGCATCATGTTTTTAAGCCCCTGACCGGGGAAGATGGTTGATGGGCCTTGAAGGCGAAGAACTTCAGGGAGATCAAGGGTAGCCCCTACACCAGGCGGAAGTACATGGGGGGCGTCCCGGGCTCCAAGATCGTCAAGTTCACCATGGGCGACCCGACGGGGGAGTTCGACTACGCCGTCGAGCTCATCAACCTCATGGACGCACAGATCCGCCACAACGCCCTCGAGGCGGCGAGGATCGCGGCGAACAGGCTCCTGGAGCTCAGGCTCGGCCGCGAGGGCTTCAAGCTGAAGATCATCCCCTACCCCCACCACGTGCTCCGGGAGCACAAGCGGATAAACGTCGCCCAGGCCGACAGGTTCCAGGAGGGGATGAGCAGGGCGTACGGGAAGCCGGTGGGGACGGCGGCCCGGGTGAGGCGGGGCGCCCCCATCATCATCGCCGAGGTCGACGAGGGGGGCCTGGAGGTCGCGAAGGAGGCCCTGAAGCGGGCGTCGGACAAGTTCCCCGTCACCAGCAGGATCACCATCAGGCACAACTGAGGCCCCGACGTGGACGGGCCCGCGCCCCCTCGAAACTGATTTATCGCCGTCGCCCTACAATTCCCCGGGATGTCGGGGCGGGGCGCGTTCATCGTCCTAGAGGGCATCGACGGCAGCGGCAAGTCGACCCACATCAGGCTCCTCTGCCGCGATCTCGGGCAGAGGGGCCACGACGTGCTCCGAACAACGGAGCCGAGCCGGGGGCGGGGGGGCAGGTTCATCCGGGAGTACATGAAGCGGGGCCGGGGGCGTCTCCCCGCGGAGGCCGAGGCCCTCCTCTTCGCCGCCGACCGCTTCGAGCACGTGAGGCGGGTCATCGAGCCCGCCCTGAGGCGGGGGCGGATCGTCGTCTCCGACCGGTACGTCCACTCGTCGCTGGCGTACCAGGGGGCGGAGGGGGCGGGCCTCGACTGGATCAGGGAGGTGAACGGGTTCGCGCCGAGGCCGGACCTCTGCATCCTCCTCGACGTCAGCCCGGAGACGGGCATGGGCAGGATGCGGAGGCGCCGCCGGACCGTCTTCGAGGCCTACGCCTACCAGCAGAGGGTGAGGGCCCTCTACCTCCGGTTCGTTGAGGAGGGGGAGCTGGCGCGGGTCGACGCCGACAGGCCCGTCGACGAGGTCCACCGGGACATCCTCGCCCTCGTACAGAAAGCCCTGGAAAGCCGAAAATAGCTATCGGCCAAAGGCGTTTGCTATCGCCCTAAATCGACAAGCTAACTCCACGACTCCGTATCATGCGTAAAAACGAGCCGTACATCACGGAGCCCCTCCGTGCCCGGTGCCATCGCGCCCCCCCGGCCCCGTTGTCAATAGTAGCCATTGATAAGGACCTCACCAAAACATCCTATGACCAGCAACTGGAACAAAGAGTTCATAATCCGGGAAGCCAACCTCGAGACGCTTTCAAGCGGAGCAGACATAGAACGACGGCCATAAATTCATTATACTATGCAGCCGCGCGATCGGCCCGCTTTCGGATCAGCCCTTCCTGATGCGCCTGAGCCTGTCGAGGGAGGAGAGGAGGACGGACACGGCCTCGGCGAGCTCCCTCACCCTCGCCGGCTCCTCCTCCGCCGACAGCAGGCCGTTCAGCGACGAGAGCTTGTCGACGAGAGTCCTCTCCAGGGACCCCCGACTCATCCTCGCCCTCGGCGACGATGACGACCCGCCTCTGGCAGCTGGCGCACCAGACCTCCCCCGACTTGAGCTGGAAGAGGGGGGAGCCGCACTCGGGGCAGTTGTAGCTCAGCATCCGGGCGCCGGAGCGGAGGAGCTCCGCCATGCTCCTCATCCCCTCCCCCTCCCTCGACACCGCCAACACCAACCCATGGTAGGACCGCCGAGCCTTTCAGCCTTTCGCCCCCGGGCCCCCCTTAGGCAAGAGATATACGGCCCGAACGCCGTAGTATCCACCATGGTCGATATGGAGGAGGGCGGCGAGGCCAAGCGGGTGACCATAGACCTCGACGAGGTTATCGTCAGGTCCGACGGCACGAGGGCCACCATGAGGGAGTTCGTCAAGGAGATGCTCTTCTACAACCCCGACTTCCACATCGAGGCCAGCCCCGACGGCGAGACCTGGTACATAAGACGTCGGAAGGAGACAGGGTAGCGGGCCTCCGAACGCTTTGGATATGCCGCGTCCGGGCTCCGAAAACGCTAAAACGCCGAGGGGTTATACCCCTGTTGATGCGCCCATGAAGCTGGACCTGAGGGAGTTCTACAAGCTGCTGGTCAGGCCGACGGTCGTCGTATCCACCATATCGCCGGACGGCGCCTCCAACGCCGCGCCCTTCAGCTGGAACGCGCCCATGGCCACCTCGCCCGTCCCCCTCTTCGGATTCTCCTCGAGCGTGAGCCACGACACGTGGCGCAACATAAGGGAGAACGGGGAGTTCGTCGTCAACCTGGTCGGGGAGTCGTTTGGCCCCCTCATGGAGGTGATGGAGAGGGACCTCCCCTACGGGGTCAGCGAGATAGGGGAGTGCGGGCTGACGGAGGCCAGGGCCCACCGCGTCAAGCCGCCCCGGATCGAGGAGGCCTATGGCTGGCTCGAGTGCGTGATGACCGACCACTTCCCCATCTCGGATAGGACCGTCTGGGTGGTGGGCAGGGTCCTCGAGGCGGAGGCGAGGGACGAGGCCCTCGACGAGGTCGTGGACGTGGAGGCGGCGAGGCCCCTGAACCACATCAGGGGAGAGTTCTTCGTAACCGAGATGAAGATCAGGAGATTCAGACGAGCCTAGAGCCGAGACGCGCCATCCGACCGAGGGGTCGGGGAAGGCCCAGCCTGAAGCAAGGCGAAATATAGAAAAAAGGGGTCGATACGCCCCCCTTGATCTTTGAGAACGCCCGAGATGGGCACGCGGCTTCGCGCGTAGGAGGATTGATGCGTCCGCCTCAGGTCGCTAGATCTCTATGACGCCCTCTCCCGCTTCGCGGCCCTTGCTCTCGACCTTCGGGTTGACCGCGTCGACCATCTCGAACAGCTTGAGGAGCCTCTCCTCGCTCAGAATCCCCCTGAACAGCTCGAGCTCCCCGGCGGATCTCAGGAAAAGCCCCCTCCTCTTCGTGGGGTTTCCCGTTGCATCCACGGGGTTGATCTCAACGGCGAGGCGGCTTGGAGATGTCCTGGACCCGGGAAGCTTCACGACGAAAACCCCCGGAACGGAGGTCTTCGTTCTGCCCCAGTCCTTGCCCGTAGCGAGGAGATCTGAGAGCTTCTCGTCCGACAACTCGACCGGCATGTAGGGAGGGCGAGTTAAAGTTAAACCTTTCGCGCCTCTGAAAAACCCAACGGCCTCAGGTCGACGCGGCATATCCGTGCCCTCGATGGGCCTTCCGGCAGGTTCTCTAAAGCTCTCTTGGGGGGAGTTTTCTATGGCCGTGGGTCCCTTGGAGCGGACGCGGACCTTTGATGGGAACAGCTCCGGCCCTCAAGGCCGATAGTAAAACCTGAGGCCCAGAACGGTAAAAAAGATGGGAGCGCGAAAGGCCTTTCTCTCGTCATTTATACTCGATGGAGAGCCGGCGTTCCTCCTCCGTGTACCCCTTGATCTCCGATCCGTCCGCCCTCCTCATCCCCATCAGCCGGGCCATCTCCGCGTAGCTCGGGGACAGCATGTACTCGGCCTTCATGGAGAACCGGGTGGGGATCGAGCTGGTCCCCCCCTGCTCCAGCCCCAGGACCAGGTCCCCGATCTTGTCCCTGGGCACGGAGAAGATCATCTCGTCGTCCTGGGCTCCGGCGCGGCCCCGGTCCCCCCTGCACGGGACCGCCGCCTGGCACGCCCCCCTGAGCATGGCGGGGACGACGGCGTAGACGCAGGCCACGTGGCCCCCGAGGACGGTGGCGATATCGCGGCCGTCCCTGTAGGCGATGCCCAGCAGCAGCCTGAGGAGCTGGGCGGAGTCGCAGTAGATGACCGCCACGTCCGGCTCGAAGCTTGCGGTGCTCAGGGGCGCCGAGGCAACCCCCACGTACCTCCCCGCCTCGAAGCGTGGGAGCTCCCGGGCCCAGTTGGCCCCGGCCTCGAGGGTCTCGACGCCGTCTGGGTAGCGGTTGTGGCCGTCCAGGAAGTACTGAGGGGGCTCCGCCAGGCCGAAGCCGATGACCGGCTCGGGGCACCACATGTCCTCGAAGAGCTGCGCGATCGTGGCCCCGAACCTCCTCGAGAGGGCGAAGCACTGGCACGTCGACATGCACGCCCCGAAGTCCCTCTTCGGCCTCTCCGCCTCCTCGGGGATATCCCCCTCCGCCTCCAGCATCTTGACGGCGAGGGGGTACGTCTTGGGGCGGATCTGCTCCTCGATCCGCCTTCCGTACTCGTTGAAGACGCTCAACGAAAGACACCGAACGGGTATTGTCCCGACCGTATTAAACTGTATGTCCGGAAGCCCAATGAGGGGACGGACGAGCCTATGCGCAATCCGGTGGAATGAACCATCGATCTCCTCAGGGGCCGATACCGAGGGGCGCATGATCGAGTTCGCATCGACACGAAGATTTGGGGGCTATGGGCGACGCTCGTCAGAATTTTCGAGCGTGAAGCACATCCAATAATATCCTTTTACGATTCGCTGAACCAATCGATAGAATTATTAGCGGAATCGATCAACCATGTACGGAGAGGTTTCATATGCCCGAGTTTGTCAACCCCTTCTCGGGGGTCGTGGGCGTCAGGAAGATGGATGAGAGGGAGCTGACGAGAGCTCTGCGCCTCTCGCTGGCCGCCGAGGAGGAGGCGATCCACCTCTATGAGGCCCTGGCCGACGCCACCGACAACGCGCTGGCGAAGGCGGTTCTGCAGGACATCGCGAACGAGGAGAAGGTCCACGCCGGTGAGTTCCAGAGGCTCCTCAACATCCTGCTCGCAGACGAGGAGAAGTGGCTAGCCGAGGGCGCCGAGGAGGTCGACGATATAGCTGAGGGGCTTGGGAGCGGGGGCTCCGGGAAAGAGACCTAGGAGACCCCTCATCGGGGACATGAAGGAGCAGCGTGGAGGCGGCCTCCGACGCCGCCATCGCATGCGCCGGGCAGGACCTGATGGTCGGCTTCGTGGGGCCCTCCGGATCAGCCTACGAGTTCATCGTCCTCGAGAGCCTCACCCCGAGACTGCTCCAGCCGAAGCCCGTCTGCGTTCTGAAATAGGCCTACCATGGCCGTCCCGAGGAAAAGTTAGAGAGCACTGCGGACCATGATTTTTCATCTTCTTGGGTCCGAAAGTTATCAATGGGAGCCGCGCGGCGCCCATGAGCGCGATGTTGAGCCGGTTAGGTCCGATCCCTATTCACGCGCTCGCCTGATTCTTTAGCTTTCAGGCCCCTCCTCCCGCTTCTGCTCTCCTCTACCCCGAGTTCTGAATGTCTCCTTGGCTAAAGCCTGCATGAGAAGCGCGCTCGCGAGGACCATGATGGCCATGAAGAAGAAGGGCATCCTCAGCCCGCTCCTGTCGGCAATCAATCCGAGGACGATGGGGCCGACGACGAACCCGATATCCCCGAAGAGCCTGTACAGGCCCATGGAGATGCCGTGGGGCTCGTCGGCGGAGGCGTCCGTGGCGAGGGCGAGGGGGGCCTGGCCCGCTCCGCCGGTCCCGATGCCGAGCAGGACGGCGGCGAGGGAGATCTGGAGGTAGTCCGAGGTGTAGGGGAAGACGAGGGAGGAGAGGGCCGTGATTATGAGGTTGATCACGATCGTCGGCTTCCTTCCGAAGTAGTCGATGGCGTGGCCCATGGGTATCGCCATGACGAGGTTCATCAGGGTGGCGTAGCTGATCACGGTCCCGATGGTCGCCTCGTCGAGGCTGAGGATGCCGTCCGCGTAGAGGGGGATCATCGTGCCTCGGATTCCCGTCCTCATGAAGAAGACGGTGAACGTCGCGATGCAGGCCATGTTGTAGCTCCTGTTCGACAGGAGCCTCCTGAGCGTCTGAGGGGAGAGTCGCCCGTCTTCGGCATGGCCCTTCTTCTTGACCTCCGGCTCATGTATCCATGCGAGGGTGATGAGCAGGCTGATGAGGCCGGCGAGGGCGTACAGGTAGAACGGCGCTCGGATGTCCCATACGGTGGCCGCAATGCCCCCTATCGTGGGGCCCGCGGAGGCTCCCGCGAGCATGAAGGCCTGGAAGTAGCTCATGACGCGCCCCCGCTCCTCCGGCCGAAGGATGTCCGCGAGCATGGTCGTCCGGCTCGTCATCCACATGGAGGAGCCCACACCCTGGATCAGGCGGTATAGGAGGAACTCCCAGAAGTTCGTAGCCAGGGCGTTGAGGAAGGCTGTGACGGTCAAGAGCAGCGTGCCCACGATCATCAGCGGCCTCCTGCCGAACCTGTCGGCGAACAGGCCCACGGGAAGGTCGACGATTAAACGGCCAAAGGCATAGGCGGAGATGGCCAGGGAGACGAGGGTGTAGGAGACGTTGAAGGACTTCGCGTACAGCGGAAGGATGGGGGAGATGATGGACATGCCGATGAAGATGAAGAAGGAGGGCACGTAGATCGAAAGGATGTCCATGATCGCCGTGCGCCTCTCCAACCCCATACCTCCATCTCGCATTTTCCAATAACGATTTAATCTTCCATAAAAGGCTCGCGCGCTACTTTTGTTTTACACCCACGAAAATATATAAAAAAGAGGCGTCGATTTCTATGCGATCTGTGCCATAAAGCTCTCTACCACCTTTCGTAGATGCTCTTTCTTCTCTCTGGGCAGCGGCAGAAGAGGCGGCCTGCGTGGTCCCATCGGATCGCCGACGATATCGCACATCTCCTTGAGGTTATAGATCCAATGGCTGTCCTCTTCGCTCAGGAGGGCGATGGGGAGAAGTTTGTACCAGTATTCTCGGGCGGCTTCAAGGTCCTTTTTCTCCCAGATCAACGCGTACAGCCTTTTTATCTGGCTCGGAAAGGCGTTTGCCCCTCCTGAGACCGCTCCAACGCCTCCCAGCGTGAAGCACTCGAACAGGAGGTCATCGACCCCGGAGAATAGATTCATCTTGTCTCCGCACAGAAGCCTTATCTCCTGCATGCGCCGAGCGCTGACACATTCCTTTATGTAGTCTATGTTGTCGACTTCGGCCAGTCGCGCCACGAGCTCGGGCTTGAGGTCGTTTCCGCTTGTCACGGTGTTGTTATAGAGCATCACGGGCAGGTCCACCGATTCCGCTATGCTCTTGAAGTGCTGGTAGAGGGCCTCGTCGGCGTGATGGCCGTAGTAGGGATTGACCACCATCACGGCGGAGGCCCCCGCGTCCTCGGCGAATTTGGACCATCTTATCGTCTCCGCCGTCGAGGGCGCGGCGGTTCCCGCGAACGTGGGGACCCTCCCATTGACCTGGTCTATCGTCACGGTTATGAGCTTCTCTCGTTCCGAACCCGTTAAATATGCGAATTGCCCGGTGCTGCCGGAGGGAATGACCCCGTCCGAGCCGCCCTCTATAACCCTGTCTATGTGGCCCCTCATCCGTTCCTCATCGAAGGAATAGTCATCCTTAAAGGCCGTGAGAAGCACGCAGTATATTCCCTTAAACACTTCAGTCATTTAAGGTCCTCTGTAATGTTGATTCATTTGTTAAAAAATTTCTCGCGCGGGCCCAACATGAAGATCATGCGCGGCAGCCTCGCGCGCTAATTTTATCAAAAGTGGACTGGGCGGGATTCGAACCCGCGGCTTCCGCCCTGCCAAGGCGGCGATCATACCAGACTGATCTACCAGCCCAGAGAACACATCGAGATGCGCGGCGTAAAAATCTTCCCCTCAGCATATAAGCCCCGATCCCCTAGCTATCCCCATGCGCCTCGTGGAGACCTTCAGGGCCCTGGGGCACCCCAACATCAGGGCGAGCCACGCCACCACCCTCATGGTCACCCGAGAGCCGGAGCTGACGCCCCGGGGGGACTGCGTCGTCGCCGTCTCGGCGGAAAAGGGGCCGCGGGACATCGACTCGAGGGCGAAGGAGGCGATCCGGAGCCCGGATGCGAGGGTCAGCCTCATCCTGGAGGCGGGCGGCCTAGCCTTCGAGGCCGCGGGCAGGGGCGACCCGGGCCTAACCCTGAACCATCCCACGGACATGGTCGCGCGCAGGAGCCGCTACGTATGCGACAGGACGCTGATGATCGGGGCGGACAAGGCCGCACGCGACATAGAGCCGAACCTTCTAAGGCTGCTCCAGAGCTCGGCTTGCATCGTCAAAATAACCCTCGTTGTAGAGACATGAGCAGCGATGAGACCGCTCGCGCGAAGAACGATGCCCCTCGCGCCCGCTGGACAGCAAATATGTGACACAACAGGTTGGTTGAACCTGAGTTTTCAAGCTAATCTGAGGGTGTTGTGTCACTCCGGTGTCATACATGTTGGCAAAGGTTAAATATGAGCGGCATCTCCCTTGAGGGGGGAGAGCCGGATGAGCGATGATAGCGCCCTCGTCAGGGCACCGGGGAGGATCACCCAGGAGCAGCACAGGTTCCTGGAGGAGCAGGTCGAGTATGGTCGATTCGGCTCCGTGAGCGAGGCCGTCCGCGCCGCCATCGACCGCTTCAGGGAGAGGTCCGCTTCTCCCGGAGGGGCCTTCTTCATCGGGGAGGCGCTGGTCGGCGAGGGCGACGAGGTGGCCCACATCGACCTCCTCGTCGGCGACAAGGCGGGGCCCGTCGGCGCGGCCTTCGCCCACTCCCTGAGCAGCCTCTCGGCGGGGCACACGCCGCTGCTGGCGGTCATCAGGCCCAACCTGCCGCCGAAGCCCTTCACCGTCATCGTCCCCAAGGTGACCGTCAGGAACATGGAGGAGGCGGCCAGGATCTTCGGGCCGGCCCAGTCCGCCGTCGCCAAGGCGGTGGCCGACGCGGTGGAGGACGGCATCATCCCCAGGGAGATCGTCGATGACTGGGTCGTCGTCGTCAGCGTCTTCATCCACCCGAAGGCGGAGGACGAGCGCCGGATATACCACTACAACTACGGCGCGACGAAGCTGGCCCTGAGCCGGGCCCTCCAGGGGTACCCGTCCCTGGATAAGGTGATGTACGACAAGGACCGGGCCCGCCACCCCCTGGTGGGCTTCAGGGCGCCGAGGCTCTGGAGGCCTCCGTACCTCCAGATCGCCCTCGACCTGCCCAACGTCGACGCCGTCAAGAGGGTGATCGCGGCGATACCCAGCAGCGACAGCATCCTCCTGGAGGCCGGCACCCCCCTCATCAAGCGCTACGGCGTCCGGGTCATACGGGACCTGAGGGAGGCCGCGAGGGACAGCTTCATCATCGCCGACCTGAAGACCATGGACGTCGGCAAGGTGGAGGTCGACATCGCCTTCGACGAGACGGCCGACGCCGTCTGCGCCGCGGGGGCCGCCTCCACCGCGACCCTCGACGACTTCATCTACGAGGCCCGGCGGCTGGGCATCTACTCCTTCGTCGACCTCATGGAGGTCGATGACCCCGTGGCCAAGCTGAGGCGGCTGGAGCAGCTGCCGGACGGCGTCATCCTGCACCGGGCCATCGATGTCGAGGAGAGGGGCGGGGAGCCCAGGTGGAGCTACATCGGCGAGATCCGCGAGGCCTTCGCGGGGAGGAAGCTGCTCATCGCGGTGGCCGGCGGCGTCCACCCGGGCACGGCCCGGCTCGCCCTCGACGCCGGGGCCGATATCCTCATCGTCGGCCGCTACATCACCCAGTCGAGGGACGTGGAGCGGGCCGTCAGAGAGTTCCTGCCGTACCTGGGGGGCGACACCGACCTCTTCAGGGTTCACGTCGAGTAGCCCCCGCCGGGAAACCTAGATAAAAGGCGGCCCCCGAGAAGAGCGTGGTCCAGGCCTTGTCCCTCAAGGCGATCGCGGTGCTCCTCGTCATCATCATCGTAGCCGGGCCGATGCCGGCGGCGTTCGCCGGGAGCGGGACGAGGTACCTGTACGTCTCCACCTATACCTTCGAGAATAGGGGGGCCGAGGCCTTCAACCTGACGGAGGACGACGCGATCATCCCCTTGTTCCACAGCAGCGGCTGGCAGACGGTGACGGTGCGCAACGCCACCCACGCCGTTGCCCGGGAGCGCTGGGATGTCGACGGCAACAGGCTGGCCGTTCTGGACCTGCCCGCCAGCGTTCCGCCCGGCTCCAGCCTGGCTTTCTCGGTCACCTACGAGATCGAATCCTACGACCGGCCGATGCCGGAGCTCGATCCCGCCGAGGGGGGCCCTCCGTCGGCCATCCCCCCCGGGCTCGTGGAGGCGTTCTGCGTCGAGACCGAGACGTTCACCGCCGGAGGCGAGGAGATCCGGGGGCTGGCTCATCGGCTCGCGGCCGATGAGAGCT
>Ga0111229_150_pt1 | contig 14201 bp, 18 predicted proteins | sample DeeMarSWOR152_54_FD_80383 | JGI IMG/M metagenome (GOLD analysis project Ga0111229, IMG submission 80383) | Crenarchaeota group-15 archaeon DG-45 | reverse complement strand
GACCAGGCCGGCGACCTGGACGCATGCCCGGGCCGGCGGGCTCTCCCGGAAGAACTCCCGGTAGACCTCGTTCATGTGGTCGTAGTCGCCGAGGTCCGTGAGGAAGACGGTGGTCTTCACGACGTTGTCCATGGTCGCCCCGGCCGCCCCAACAAGGGCCCTGATCTTTTCGAGCGTCTGCCTCGTCTGGGTCTTTATGTCCGCGACGTAATCGTCCGGGATCTGGCCCGCCACGAACATTAGCTGGCCCATCTTTATGGCCGGGGAGTAGGGGGCTCCGGGCACGGCCGGGGTCTTGCTCGTTGATACAACTTCTTTCTTCATGTTTCTCACCTTTTTAATAGTTTTATTTTCTTTAAATAACTTTTGGGGAGGAATATGTACCTTTCTCCGGCGTTAAAATTTTATATCTTTAACTTATAATTCTTCAAGGCATAGATGTAGGGGGATGGTTTTGGGCATGATGCTGGAGGGCGTGCGGGTCCTCGATCTCTCCCATGTCTACTTCGGGCCGTACACGACGATGATCCTGGCGGACATGGGGGCCGAGGTCATCAAGGTCGAGCCGCCCTGGGGGGAGATAGGCCGGAAGTACCCGCCCCTCTTCGGGGGCATGAGCTACGTCTTCCACTACTTCAACAGGAGCAAGAGGGGGATGACCATCGACCTGAAGGCGGAGAGGGGGAGGGGGATCTTCCTCAGGCTCCTCGAGCGGTCGGACGTGGTGGTGGAGAACTTCAAGCCGGGGACCATGGACCGCCTGGGCCTCGGCTACGAGGTGTTGAAGGAGGTGAACCCGGGGATCATCTACGCCTCCCTCTCGGGCTTCGGCCTGACGGGCCCCTACTCCAGGCGGCCCAGCTTCGCCTCCATCGCCGAGGCCATGAGCGGCTGGATGCGGCTCACCGCCGACGAGGTGGACCCGGAGGGGCCTCCCATCAGGCCCGCCGAGTGGCACGGCGACCTGGACCCGGCCCTCTTCGCGGTCATCGGCATCCTCGGCGCCCTCCGCCACCGGGACCGGACGGGGGAGGGGCAGCTGGTCGACGTGGCCCAGCTCGACTGCATGGTCGCCCAGAGCGGCGTCTCCATCGCCGGCTACGCGATGTCGGGGATGCTCCCCCGGGAGATGCGGGCGAAGTACATGGGGCTGAGGTTCTTCGGCGCCTTCAGGGCCTCCGACGGCTACGTCTACATCCACACGAGCCCCGAGATGAACGAGCGCCTCATGAGGGGGATGGGCGTCCAGGAGCTGGAGAGCGTGGAGGAGCTCCGGCGCTGGGTCGAGGGGAGGACCGTCCGGGAGGTCGTCGACGGCCTGGTGGAGGCCGACGTCCCGGTTGCGCCCTGCTACCACGTCGACGAGGTCGTCGAGGACCCGCAGGTCCGGGCCCGGGGGATGATCACATCCGTGGAGCATCCCACCGCCGGGACGGTGAGGGCCCCCGGCTTCCCAGTCAAATACTCGAGGAGCGCCGCCAGGGCCCCGAGCCCCGCGCCGCTGCTGGGGCAGCACAACGAGGAGATCCTCTCGGAGCTGGGTTACACGGCGGAGGAGATCGCCGCGATGAGGCAGAGCGGCGTCATAACCTAGAGACTCGCCGTGACGACGGCATTGGCCGGCTCGACCGGGGGATGCTCTTGAACGATCTTGATCGAGTCGCTATTCGCGCGGGCGAATTGCGCCGCGCGCTGCGTTGATAATGTTTTCACCGTTTTCTTGGGATGCTCAGGGACTGCCAGTCTCTTCCCCTGAAGTGTTTCGCTAGAAAGATGATCTGTCCAACATGCCCCGCGTAATGGACGAGCTGGTCGTTCAAGGCCTCCAGCAGCGTGTATTCCCTGCCCGCGTGGGTCACGATCCTCCCCAGGTCGCCGGGATCAAATCGGCCGAGGCTTTTGAAGAACGCGCTCCAGGCCTCCTCCCACCTCTCGAACAGCGCCGTTTTCGTGTCCTCCTCCGTGACGGTGAACTCCATGTCCCTGTCCCTGGGCGGCCGCTTCTCCGGCGGCGCGAAGGGATCAGTCCAGCGGTGGATCATGTTCCCGGAGATATGTTTCATGAGGATCGCGATGCTGTTGCTCTCTTCGTCTATGGCTACCGACAGCTCATCATCCTTTACCTGAGATAGGGCCCTATCCGCTAGGGACTTGAGGCCATGAAACCGCTGTTCAACGTCCCTGAGATAGCTGGATGCAAAATCTCCATCCATGCATGTTCACATGCCAAACACATTTTAAAAATTCTATAAGCTTTTCCCGTGTGTGGGTTCGGGGCTGGGGCCAAAATTTTATCCCCCCACACACAATACATAATGCTTATATGTAACCAAATTATTACATGTAGTCATAGGCTACCAAAGTGGAAGACGAAGAGCTTGCGGCCAAGCTGAAGGCCCTCGGGCACATCTCTCGGCTCCAGATACTGACCGTCCTCACCGAGGGGGAGAAGTACCTGAGCAGCATAGCCAAGGAGGTCGGTATCAGCAGGGCCCTCGCCAAGGTACACCTGAAGAAGCTCAGGGAGGCTGGCCTCGTAAAGACTAGGACTGTGCTCTTGGAGGACGAGGCCCGGGCGCTGAGGTATTACAAGCTTATGGACTTCCACATCGAGATATCGCCTGAAGAACTGAGAAAAAGGAGGGAAACGCATGGATTATAGAGGAACAGCGATAGTCGGAGTCTGGATTGGGATCGCAGCGATCATCGGAATATTCAACTTCACCGAATACCTCGCCGGGGCGTCGCTCTGGCTGGTCTTCGCCGCGTTCATGCTGACGGCATACATCATAAAACAATCTCCCGATGGAGAAGCGAGTGAGAGCCCGAATCGGGAGATCGGCGATCTGGACAGACGTCTGTCGACCATCGAAAAGAGCGTTGATGAGATCAAGAGATTACTGGAAGAATAGGCGCACTGCGTGTGCCGCTTCGCGCGCGTGCAAGTCTAAATCCACCTTGAGTCCCTCTTTCGCGTGCGCAAGTATCTGATTCAGTTACACCATTTTAAAAACACTAATTTAATCACACTATTTTAACATCAGAATTACTTAAAAATTTAGAAAATTCGTTTCAACTTGAACAGCATAAAGAGCGCTATTTAGTGCACTAGTTAGCTGTGAATTTATGAAAAACGCATTATAACAAATACCAATGGCCTAATCTTTTACGCAAATCCCTCCGGACCCGCCAGGGTGTTTGCCCGCGCGATTTGGTGGCTTTCTATGGCTTTTTGTTGCTTTTTATTTTTGGACGTGTCTGTGGGTTTGGGTTTGGGGGCCAAAATTTCTCTCCCGGGAAAAAGGCATCGGAGTGTGCAGGCGACCCCGGGCAGCATTGAGGGGTTGAATTTCCGCTCTTTTCAGGAGGTCTCCTCTTTCAGCGATTTCAGCCTCTCGATGCGGTTCGCCTTTCTCTTGGCCACCCAGCCGAAGGCGTGGGTGATGTCGGCGAGGAGGGCCCTGGAGCTCTCGCTGGCGTCGCTGCAGAACCTCCGGCTGCTCTCCTCGACGGCGAGGGCCTTCTCGAGGGCGTCGCGGAGGCTCAGCCCCTCCTTTAGCTCGGTGTCGATCCGGTAGTCGGCCTCGTCCAGGCCCGTGAAGGAGAAGCCGGCCTCGATGGCGTCGGTGATCACCTCTCTGTAGGCCCTCACCACCATCTCCTTGTGCCTCCCGCTCTCCTTGGAGAGGGCGGCGAAGGCCTCCCGGCCCGTCGGGTACCGCCGCGCGAGGGCGTCGTAGAACGCCGCTATCTGGTCCTCCATGCGCTCGTAGAAGCTTATGATGGCGCTGGCGGTGTTGAGCACCTAGAACCACCTTTGGATGACGACCTTCCGCTCGGTGAAGAAGTTGATGGCGTCCCTGCCCTGGCCGTGGAGGGAGCCGAAGAAGGAGTCCTTCATGCCGCTGAAGGGGAAGAAGGCCATGGGGGCGGCGATGCCGATGTTGACGCCGATGTTCCCGCACTCGACCTCGTACTGGAACTGCCGGGCCGCCCCGCCGCTGGACGTGAAGATCATGGAGGAGTTGGCGAAGGAGTAGGCGTTGATCACGTCTATGGCCTCGTCCAGGTCCCGCGCCCTCAGGACGCTCATCACGGGCCCGAAGATCTCGTCCTGGGCGATGGCCATGTCCGTCGTCACGTCCTCGAAGACGGAGGCGCCGAGGAAGCAGTCGTCGGGGTAGCCCCCCACGATGTCGAACTTCCTGCCGTCCAGGGCGAGCCTCGCCCCCTCCTCCACGCCCTTCTCGACGTACCCCAGCACCCTCTGCTTCTTTTCGGGCGCCCTCAGGGGACCCATCTGGACGGTCTCGTCGAGGCCGTACCCGATGCGGATGTTCCTCGAGGCGTCGATCATCCTGTCCACGACATCCCTGTAGAACCCGTCGTCCTCGCCGACGACGAGGAGGTTGGCGCCCGAGAGGCAGCGCTGGCCGGTGTTGCCGAAGAAGGAGGTCATGGCCGAGGCCACGGTCGGGTCGAGGACCGCGTCCGGCATGACGACGAAGAAGTTCTTCGCCCCGCACTGGGCCTGCACCCGCTTGCCGTGGGCCGACCCGACCTTGTAGATGACGTCCCTGCCCACGGGGGTCGAGCCGACGAAGGAGACCCCCTCGATGCCCGGGTGCCTGAGGACGGCGTCCACCACCTCCCGGCCCCCGTGGACCATGTTGACGACGCCCGGGGGGAGGCCCACCTCGTCCAGCAGCTCGAAGAGCTTCGTCATGCTGAGGGGGACCTCGCTGGAGGGCTTCAGGATGTAGGTGTTGCCGGTGGCGACGGCGTAGGGGAGGAACCAGAGGGGGACCATGAAGGGAAAGTTGAAGGGCGCGACGCAGGCGAAGACGCCCAGGGGCTGCATGATGACGTACTCGTCGATGCCCGTCGCGACGTCCTCCAAGTTGTACCCCATCATGAGGGAGGGGACCCCCGCGGCCACCTCCACGTTCTCGATGCCCCGCCTCGTCTCGCCCCGGGACTCGTCGATGGTCTTCCCGTGCTCCATGGTGCCGATCCGGCTGATCGCCTCGAACTCCTCCTCCAGGAGATCCTTCAGCCTGAAGAGGTACCTCGACCTGGCGAGGGGCGAGGTCCTCCTCCACCGGGGGAAGGCCTCCCTGGCCGCCTCGACGGCCGCGCCCACGTCGTCGGCGCTCGACCGGGGGACCTTGGCGAGGACCTTCATGGTGGCGGGGTTCACGACGTCCACGATGACGTCGGAGCTCGACTCGACCCACTCGCCGTTGATGTAGTTCCTGAGGGTGCGAACCTCCTTTATCGGCTCCTCAAGTACCGACATTTGATATCAACCTCCCAAATCATTACCAGCAAGCATATAAATAATTTCTAGACACGCGGGATCAACGCCCGATCATCGGTCACCTGAAAAATCTGGCGATGAAGCCCTAAAGAAACGTCGCCGTAACGGAGAGCGCTCGATGAAGCCGGTTTAGAACAACATGGAAGAGCTGCCGCTACAGGAACATGGAGCCGGCTTCGATGGAGGCGATTCCACCTGACCAGGCGGCTCCGATTGCTGCGGGCTTCATGCTTAACGGATCACGGGGCATCTACGGGTAATCCGAGGCGGCGGGGATGTCCCTGACGGACGCCGCCTTCATCACCCCCCGGAGCACGGCCCTCCTCATCTGCTCCGAGCAGAGGTGCCCCAGGAAGCTCACGTAGTTCGCCCGGTCCATGCGCTCCGCCAGGGGGCTCTCCTCCTCCTCGAACATCGGGCCGGGGGCGAGGGAGAGGGCTGAGGGGGGCGGCAGCCCGAGCTCGCCCGTGGCGACGGCGAAGACGGTGTCGCCGTCCCCCAGGGTGTGGACGGGCCTTATGGCCCGGGCCAGCCCGTCGTGGGCCATCTCGGCGACCCTCGCGGCCTCCTTCTGCCTGAGGCTGGCATTGGTGGCGACGATGCCGATGGTTGTGTTCTCGCCCGGGCCCGTCGACCGCGGCAGGGGGCGCCTCAGGCTCGAGAACAGCTCGCGGGCCTCGTAGAAGCCCCGGGCGTCCTCCCGCCTCGTCCCCGCGACGGTCCTCCCCGCCTCGAGGTCGAACACGTTGCCGAGGCAGTTGACGACGGCCAGCGCGCCCACCTGCAGGCCGCTGGGGAAGGCCTCCGCGCTGCTGCCCAGGCCGCCCTTCATGCACAGCTCCATGCCGAGGAGCTTCCCGCAGGTGGCGCCGCTGCCGGCGCCGACGTTCCCCTCGGCCGCGGGCCCCGGGCCGGCGGCCTCGCACGCCGAGTACCCCATCCTCTCATCCGGGTGCAGGCCGGGCCGGGCGACCCTCAGGTCGAAGATTATCGCGCCCGCGACGCAGGGCATGTTGCCCGAGCCGGTGTCCCAGCCCCTCCCCCTCGCCTCGAGGCATCGCCTCGCCCCTGCGCCGACATCCAGCCCGAAGAAGCTCCCGCCGGAGAGGAAGATGGCGTCGGCCGTCTCCCTCTGGGTCGTGTGGCGGAAGCAGGCGGTGTTGTAGGAGCCGGGGGCCCCGCCCCTGATGTCCACGCCCACGATCGACCCCTCCCTGAGGACGGCGACGGTGCATCCCGTCAGCCCCTCCTCGTCGTGCGCGTGGCCCACCTCGATGCCCGTCACGGACGTGATCGTGTCGTTCATATCCTGAACAACCCCGCATGTTCCTTCGCCTGCCTCTATAAAAGAGATCCATGCGGCGTCGAGCATGTTGCATCCGAAGTCTCCTCAGCCGGCGCCGTATCGACCGGGCCCGAGCGGCTCATCGCTCATGATCGCGTAGATGACGGCCGCCGCCACCAGCGCCGATGCGGATATCGCCTGCAGGGCGGCGCCGTAGCCCCGGGCGTCTATGAGGAGGCCCACGATGGGCGTGGATATCGCGCCCACGAGATCCCCCGTCATGGTGACCATGCCCAGCCCGACCGCCTTGAGCGGGGAGGGGAGGGTCGATGTGACGGATGCGTATATGCTGGGCGAGAAGGAGTAGAGGGCCAGGCCCATCAATATGAAGACGATGGAGAGGGCGCGCTCCCCGGCCAGGATGGTCATCGACGCGATGAGCGCCCCGCTGAGGGCGGACGCCGCGCATATCGCCCGCCTCTCGCCCAGCCTCTCGGCGAGGAACCCGCTCGACAGCTTCGCGAAGAACCCCGACGCGGGCAGGATCGTGGCGATCAACCCGGCCGTCGCGAGGCTCATGCCCCGGAACTCGACGAGGTAGCTGGGGGCGAAGTTGAGCAGCGAACGGAAGCACAGGTTGTACGTGGCGTGGGCCAGGGCCATGGGGATGAGGACCCGGCGGAAGCTGCGGAGCCTCAAATCGCCGGACGGCCCTATCTCCGCGCTGGCAGCCAGCTCTACCTCCCTATCATCGGCTCTCAGGATGATGGAGGCCGCCAACGCGAGGGCGAAGGCCGGCAGGGACAGGAGGAGGAAGGCCCATCGCCAGCCCCATGTCGAGGCGATGGCGACGGTGAGGGGAAACGCCACCGCCGTTCCGACGTTGGGCCCCGACTCGTGGAAGCCTATCGCCCTCCCCTGCCTACTCCCGAACCTATCCGAGAGGAGCGCGTTCGCCAGGGGCAGGTGGACGCCCTGGAAGAGGCCGACGAGGAACCGCAGCATGAACATCTGCGCAAAATCGGCCGCGAGGAAGTTCAGCATCGATGAAAAAGCGTAGCCCACCATGCCCGCGACGAGGACCCGCCTGATGCCGAACCTTCGCGCCATGATCCCCGCGGGGACCTTGATCGACACGTACCCCGCCAGGTATGCCGTCACGAGCAGCCCGCCCTGGACATGGGTCAACCCCAGATCCTCGGCCAGCACGGGAAGGAGCGGCGGCAGCGCGGACTTGCAGAGGTAGATGGAGATCCAACCCGCCCAGCACAGCAGCAGGACGGCGTGGCTGTAGCTCCAGCGGGCCCTTAGGCGCCACAAGCCCATCCACCCCATCGATGCATGCGATACGGCCCCATCGACCAATCGACCTGAATATTTTACACGATGCGCTTTAGGGCTTTTCCGCTTTACGATGATAAAGTCGTCGTATCGTCCATTTCCTTGAGATAGCCTAAAGCATGGAGCGGCCTGCGGGGCTTCCGACCTTCCCTGAACGCGCCGAACGCGCGCCCCGATGCATCGACCGGCCCCCTACGCCATCGTCGCTGCGCTCCGAGCCTTTGGAGCCGCCCTGAATCGGGCGGTCGCTTCTCAAGGCCCCTGGCCTTGGACGATGTCCAGTATCAGGGGTATGCTCAGCTCCGCGGACGATACGCCGATGGCGAAGGGGAGCAGCGCCGCCGCCTCGACCTCCCTCCTAGTGGCCCCGGCCCTGAGGGCCTCTCCGACGAAGTGGCGGAGGGCGACGGGGTCCCGGGTCGTCGAGAAGATGCCGATGAGTATGAGGAGCCTCGTCTTCTCGTCGAGGACGCCCCCGAAGTTAGCCTCCCCCATCAGCCTCTGATAGGCCTCGGCCACGCCCTTGCACTCATCGTAGAAGATCTGCCAGGGATTCTTCCCGCTCAACAGGATCACCTCGATGTTGTCTCCCCGGGACCAGTATAATAAGTTGATGCGAGGGAGGCCCCCTCCTGAACGGCTCACATGATTATTAACATCCGGGGCCTCCATTAGACCCAGATGGTTGAAGATGGCCAAGATCGTTGTGACGATCGTGGACGGCGAGTGCCAGGGAGGACATCATCGGATAGGAGACCGCTTCGAGATCGAGTCGGTGACGCCCCAGGGCATGTGCCTAGGGGCATGGGGATCGATCTCCCCCTACGTCGTCGCATTGAGGTGCGGCGGGGAGTTCCCCTGGGAGGAGGTCGGAACGAGGACGAGGATCCATTGCCCCGACCCTAAGGGGATCATCCTCGAAGTTGAAAAAAGCTAGCGGGCTTGCCTCGCGGGCATGGGCGACCTCCACGAAATGGATAGACTCGGCGTAGGCCCTGAGCTTGGCCCAGATCCTGATGGGAGCTCCTCTGCGCCCCTCTAAAAGCTCCAAGCCGCTCGGCCCAACCATGGGCTCATCCTTTAGGGATGCCAATTCTTCCCAGCGCACAGGGGCCATTCGGCTGGCTGCAGGACCCAGTACACATTATATGAAAAGTTAAGTAAAAAACAAGAGAAGAGGATATACGTGCTTCAGAGCCTCAGCCTTAAATTTTCTTGTTTTTTTCTCTCAACCTGTATATCCGCATCGAGATGACGTTCTGGGTCTCACCGCAGTTCGGGCACTTTATTATGTTTGCTCCGGACTCGAACTCGGTTCCACAGGCATTACACCTTAGCTCCAAGCTTTCACCTCCTCGCCATACTCCCAGCAAGACGCGCGTGCTAAGACGATCTCCCGCGCGCGTATAAAGATGCATATACAAATATATATAATAATTTTTCGAGCGCGCCCTGGCGCGCGGGGACCGACCCGCCCCTATCTCCATGGGCGAACAAGTTTTTCCGCAAAAGTCTTTACAATCGCAGAAATCCGTCTGCGATTTCTACAACCTCAAGATGAGAGACTCGGAGCCCGCAATGAAGGAGCTCACCTAGGACTGGAATGAACACACCAGAAATCCACAGCCTGAGGACCATGGATCGCCCCCACTGGCCCCAGCAGTTTCACCCACCTCCTCCCTCCATCGGAGTGCGTTCAATTTATATGGGGAGCGCCTGAAGGTCGGCTCGGAGGAAGGCGCATTGCCGGAAATCCTCGAGCCGGGCATGCTGGAGGGGGTGGCCAGCACAACAATCGCGAAGCTCCGCAGAGCGGGGTACATCACCATCGAGGCCGTGGCCGCGACCCCGACTAGGGAGATCGCCGACCGGACGGGCATGGGGGATGACACCGCCGAGAAGGTTGGCCGCCTCGCCAGGATGCGCGTCGACCCCGGCTTCATCCCTGCCCTGGAGGTGCTGGAGAGGAGGAAGAGCATGATGAAGTGCGGCACGGGCTCCAGCAACCTCGACGGTATCCTCGGCGGAGGCGTCGAGACCGGAGCCATCACCGAGCTCATCGGCGAGTACGGCTCCGGGAAGACCCAGATATGCTTCACCCTGAGCGTCACCGCCCAGCTCCCCGATATGGAGGGGGGCCTCGGCGGCAGGGTCTGCGTCATCGACACGGAGGGGACCTTCCTCCCCGAGCGCATCACTCAGATCGCCGAGAGCCGGGGCATCGACCCCCGGCGGGCCCTGGAGGGCATCCTCGTCGCCCGCTGCTACAACAGCGACCACCTCAGCATCCTCATCGACAGCCTCTCCATGCTCTGCGAGGAGGAGGGCGTCAACCTCGTCATCGTCGACAGCATGATCGGCCACTTCCGGGGCGAGTACATCGGCAGGGAGAACCTCTCAGCGCGGCAGCAGAAGCTGGGAAGCTGCCTCCACCGCCTCCTCCGGCTGGCCGAGTCCTCCAACATCGCCGTCGTCGTCACCAACCAGGTCCAGGCCACGCCCTCCGTCGTCTACGGCGACCCCAACAGGCCGACGGGCGGCCACGTGATGGCCCACGCCTGCACCCACAGGGTCTACCTCCGGAAGGGAAAGCAGAACACCAGGCTGGCCCAGGTCATCGACTCCCCCTGCCTCCCCGAGGTGAAGACGAAGACCAGGTTCGCCATCACGGCCAGAGGCGTAGAGGACAGCGAGGAGTGAGCCGCCCCCCCCCAGGGTCTGGGGACGGGGACTGCATCGCCGTCCCGTGATCCTAGGCTTATCGGCGGGCGGCCGAGGCCTCCTCGAGCTGTACGAGGCCCCTGGCGCGCCTGAAGTGCCTGATGATGTCCTCGCCCTTCTGGGTGATCTCGTAGCGCGTCTTCGTCCGCCTGTCTCGCCTCCGCGCGTCCCGGGCGTCGATCTCCCTCACCAGCCCCCGGGATACCATCGCGGCGAGCGTCTGCTGCAGGATCTCCCACGAGACGTTGGCCCCGTACATGATGCATGTCGGCTTGCTCGTCCCGCCGCCGATTATGCCGAGGATGTCCAGGCACATCTCCAGCTTCGACCTTCGGGCCATCGGACGCCACCTGATACGAATCCCATTCTCGGGGGCATCAGGGTTCGATAATATTTATATAAATTATATTCCACCGCTGCATATGCATCCGGAATGCATATGGATTATCGGTAGATATGGAGTCTTTATCTCTAATTCTCGTCCGAGGTTATATCAATATCTTCCCTCTAATGGATGTTAGTTAATAAGGCATACGTATTCTCAATTGATATCGTCTTCCAATCCAATAAAGAGATGTGCTAACGCGAAGAGGGGTTAAGCACGTTATGCATGAGAAAGACCCCCTGGGCGAGGAGGGCCTCGGGCCCGAACCGCTGGCAGTCGATGACCCCCTCGAACAGCTCCCCCACGAGGGGGGCGATCAGCCTCACCTCGCGGGCGATGGGCCGGGCATCCACGGGGAGGGGTGGATTGAGAGGGGATGTGTTACCGCCCAGCCGGCCCATGAGTGTTCGGTTGGTTTTAGTGATGGGTCCGCGGATGTTCCCTGAGTGGATGTAGGATCCCCCCCCGGATACGGATCGGCATCAGGGGCCTGGATCGGATGATAGGCGGCGGCCTGCCCGAGGGACACATACCTGGTCCTGGGGGGCCCGGGGCCGGCCTCCTCTATGAGCGAGATCTGGGGGGCAATGAGATGCGAATCGGATGAGCGGCAGACGGCTCAATTTTTGACGGATCGTCGGACTATATGAGGAGGAGATTTCGCGCGCCTATTATCAGCCTGAAGAGCCCGACGATCATCGGAACGAGGAGGACGACCTGCAGATCGTTTGACCTGCGCTCCTTCAGGATGATGGAGACCGAAGATATCAACAGAACGAGCACGGAGGCATCCGAGATGAGCCACAGCCCGTTGGCCTGGAGCCATCGGGCGAAGGGGTTGACCTCGTGGATGTGCGGACATGCCAGGCCGATCCTCGTGCTCAGCTGATCAAATCCCGCGCCTATGATCAGCACGATGTAGGCCACCGCCTCTCGGATGCCCATCGCCCTAGCCTCCTCCCCGGCCCTTGAAACATGCCGCATCGAGGGCCCCCGAGAACCCGAGCCCTTTTACGCCGGAGCGAAGATCCTCCTCTTTCCGAGCCCATCGCCTAACATTTTCCCGTAGCCCCGGAAACTCCTGCAGCATGCATTTTATGATCTGAAACCTTAAATCGTCAAACATGGAGGGCTCATTTATTCTCTCTTCATAGTCCTTCTCACGCGCATTTTCCTCTGCAGAGGTATAGTAGAACCATGCGTCATGATCTCTCATAAAACACCACCTCATTTACGCGATTGCCTCTTCACGAGGGAGGTGGTCTGCCGGATAGATTATCGACACCGTCTTCTCTTGCTCCATGCGCAGCCGGACGAGCATGACCGGCTTGGTCCGCCCGCAGACGCTGCAGACGGCATCCGTCCGCCCCTGGGAGCCCAGCAGCACATGCGCCGTCCGGGAGCCGCATCGCTGACAATAGAGCGTGACCATCGCCCGCTACCTCCGCGCGCGATCCTCCTCTGGGCCTGCCGCCGCAGGCGACCTGGAACCTATCGGTTCGTGGAAGGCTGCCAGACAATCCTGCTCCGTGAACAGCCGTCTCCTCGTCGACCGAGCCTGCTTTTTTAGCCGATTCATCCTCTCAACCCCGTTCATTCCTGATTTAAGCGGAGCCCATTGGGGCATATTTAAAAATTTTCTGAAGAAAATGGTCAATATATCCTATTATCGGAAAATAATAAAAAATATTTCCCATTAATGGGAAAAATAAATTGTTTTTCTGGTTATTTACTATAGAAGGCGCATTGATATGGACTATAATCGAATATGGACGTATTATCTCATTATTTTAAGTGCTTTAAGGAGTTTCATGATGCCTCCGGTTTTCGTCATCTCGTGCCCTTTGAGGCCTCCCCGGTGAGCCTCGTGCTGAGGAGAACGCTTGGCGGGCACGATGATAAGGCCCTGAGCAGGCGTGATAACATCGCATCTCCATCGCCCGCCCCCATGGCCGACGACATCGAATCCTCCGCCGCGTGAGCTTCCTAATATACTCCCCCAGCTCGATGTCGTAGAAGCCCTGCAGGGCGTTGATTCTCCTGAAGGCGCAGATAACTGGGATGAGGGATGGTCCCCTTATCATGTCAGCAATCTCCCCGAAGCCCCCGCGGAGGAAGATGGGCTGTAGGAATGAGGATACGGCGAGCCCGGCCCGCGGAGGATGATGGCGGCCAGGCCCATCAGGCATCGGATGTAAAGCGAGAGGGTGAACGTTCCCCTGACCGCTAGATTCGCCGATGCCTCGCGAGGGGGATGGCACGCATGAGTAGGAGGATGAAGCCGATGCCGATGAACCCAACGAAGGAGCCCATGAAGAGGCTTTTCACGGATCTGATGTGAGCCTAGACCCGTTGGACGCCGAGGACGCCCATCAGAGCCCCCGTGACGAGCGCCGAGGTCGAGCAGAGGAGAATGGGTGAAAGCCGGATCAATGCCATCTCTCAGCTCTTCTCTTGGACTCGGGTGTCGTCGTTCCCCCACCCACGCTTATTATCTTTAAGCCACGGGGATTTTTCAAGCGTATAGTCACAGGCATTAGAGCCGCCGCTGTCTCCGACGCTACGGCGACTGCTCGCTGCCTCGGAGCCCCGGGTAGCCACAGAGGGCCTTAAGGAAGCAATGCGTGCATCGCGAGGCTCGCTTTCGGCAATACTCCTTCCCGAGCCTGACGAAGGCGCCGTCTACGAGCCTGCGCTCCCCGGGCGGGACCAGCGCCTCCAGGGCCTCCTTGACCGCCTCCGGCCCCGCGCCCTCCTCCACAAGGCCGAGCCTCTTCGCGACGGTCGCCACGTGCACATCGACGGCGATGGCGGGCCTGTCAAAGGCGTGGCTGAGGACGACGTCGGCCGTCTTGGGGCCCACGCCGGGGAGGCTCAGGAGGCCCTCCCTGTCGTCGGGAACCCGGCCGCCGAACTCTCCGAGGAGGGCCTCGCAGATGCCGATGATGTGCCCCGCCTTCTGGTTGTAGAACCCCGAGCATCGAATCAGGCGCTTCAGGCGGTCCCGGCCGAGACCGAGAACCTCAGCCGGACACTCCGCCTCCGCGAAGAGGGCCTCAGCAGCCCTCTCGGCGTTCACTTCACGGGTCCTCTGGGATAGGACGCATCCGATGAGCGCCCGGAAGGGGCTCGATCTTCCTCCGCCGATC
>Ga0111229_158_pt1 | contig 14357 bp, 10 predicted proteins | sample DeeMarSWOR152_54_FD_80383 | JGI IMG/M metagenome (GOLD analysis project Ga0111229, IMG submission 80383) | Crenarchaeota group-15 archaeon DG-45 | reverse complement strand
CGTCTGGGATGTGGATCACCTCCGGCAGATCCACCTGGCGAGGAGGGCGTTGGGGATCGCCCGGGCCGTCCTGAGGCCCGGCGGATGGGCCGTGCTCAAGGCCTTCCAGGGCTCGGAGTACGAGGCCTTTCTCCGGGAGGTGAGGGTGGCCTTCGTCGAGGTCAAGGCCGTCAAGCCCAGGTCGTCGAGGAAGGGGAGCGCCGAGGTCTACGTCGTCGCCCACGGCCTGAAGACGGACCGGCGGATGTCCGAGGAGGCGGCCCGCCCCGGAGAGGCCTAGGACGTCAGCTCCTTCAGGACCCTGGCGACGAGGGCGTTGGCCTGGATGACGGGCCTCCCCGTCCTCTCCCTCACCAGCTGCTTCATCCGGCGGGTGAAGCCCATGCAGTTCAGCAGGATGAGGTCGAGGCCCCTCTCGGCGAGGCGCTCCGCCAGCCCCGCCAGCTCCTCCTCCGAGCCGTAGGGCGAGGCGGCGTCCAGGTGGACCTCCCGCCCCTCCCTGCTCCACTCCCTGGCGGCGTCGGCGAGCTGCTCCCTCGCCGGGTAGACCACCCCCAGCCTCCCCCTCCTCAGGGCGGCGTCCACGGCTCCCCTGACGATCTCCGACGGCGTGACGACGAGGGCCTCGGATTCGAACTCGGGGAACCTGCCGGAGCAGAGGAGGAGGATGATGTCCACGCCTCTCTCCTCGAGCTCGTGGATGCGCCTCTGGATGAGAGGGACCACGAACTCCTCCGTGATGCGGACCTCCGCGCCGTCCCGCATGCGGCTCACCAGCAGTTGGTCCCCGGGCCCGATCTCCAACTGCCTGAGCTCCTCGCGGGTGTGGCCGTCGAGGGCCCCCGCCTCCACCGCCTCGTAGCCGCGGCCCAGGACCCTCATCATCTCAGGGACCACGTCCGCCCTGGGCGACTGCCCTATGGTTATAATTCCAATAGTTTTAATTGACTCATTTTTAGACAAGCCATCGCCACACCATTAATACCTGGATAAAGCTAGGTTATAAAATATTGGTACTAATTTATTTCAAATTTCTAATCTTTTTCATCAATTATCGTTAGGCTAAAACCCCCCATAGCAAGCAGAAAAATTTATTTGGGAGCACAATTAAATTTTATTTGAGCCTAATGAATCTACTATCGAAACTACAAACATACGGTGTAATAATTTCAATAATAGGGGTGGTATTTAGCGCATCTCTTAGTCTGTCTTTATATTATATAAAACAATGTCAGGATAAAAAAAGACTACAGCTTGATGAAAGTTGGCGGGATGCGGTGTCTCGCTCATGGGAAGATGGCGAGGCATATCCTTTCAGAGCTGCTGATAAATGGGCGGTTAATTTCAGAAGAGAGGCTTGTTTAACAATCCATTTCCAATCTTCAGTTCATGTTAAGGTTATAAGAAACCCAATGTCCACATTGAGAGTTGTTGTTATAATGCACCAATTAGCGATAGAAAGATGATAAAATGGATAAATATATGGAATGTTCTGATGGTTGTGGTCATTGGGAAAAATCTTCCTGTCAATTTTTCGTTTCATTGATTCAATCCTTCCGGGGCCTCAGATGAAGCGCCTCTTCAGGGCCTCCCTCTCGGCCTCGACGATCCTCTCGAAGAACCTGTCCGACTCGCCCTCGGTCTCCGCGAGGAGATCCCACGCCTCGGTGAAGTCGACGCGCCTGGCGGCGGCGACGATGGCGGCCCTCCTGCCGTAGATGGAGACGAGCTTCGCCGAGTCCGCCCCCCGGTCCCACCACCTGGCGGTCTTCAGGCCTCGACCCGCCTTGGAAGCCGCCGCCATGACCTCCTCCATGTTCCTGTCGAAGACCCCGATCTCCGTGGAGCCGCACCGGGGGCACTGGAGCTTCTCGGGGAGGTCCCTCACCCGCTGGGCCTCGTAGTGCTCGCGGCACCTGAGGCAGGCGAGGACCCGGGACTCGTTCAGCAGGCGCGCCCTGGCCGACTCGACGATGACGCGGCCCAGCCTCTCCGGGGGGACGATGTCCGTCTTCATGCTTATGCTCTCGATGCCGACCCGGGCGAGGGGGCTCACCTCGCCGCCGGCGTCGATCCTCGCCACCTCGATGTCGCCCTCGGCCATCCGCCGGAGGAGGTCGACGGTGGCCTCGACGTCGAGGTCCCTCCGCATCGTGTCCCTCATCGCCTCCTCGAAGATGCAGGTCCCCTCGAAGCTCTTCATCAGCCGGCCCAGGGTGATGTTGCTGAAGTTCGCGTACTTGCTGAGGGCGCCGGCCTTCCTCGCCACGTTGATGAGGCGCCTCTTGAAGAGGCCCGTCTTCGTGATGGCGCCCCTGAGGGCCCCCTCCAGGTCGGCCTCCGCCAGCCTCCTCAGCAGCGCCGCGACGAAGGCGGCGTCGACCTCGCCGACGGTCTGTGTCACGACCCGGTAGGCGTCCTGCTGGACGCCGACGGGGTACCCCGTTTCCTCGGATATGATGTGGCCGATGAGCCTGGCCAGGGTCCTGTTGACCAGGGTGCCGAAGTTGGCGTGGACGATGACGTTGTCCTCCCAGTCCTCGACGACGACCCGGCGGTCCGTGGGCACGGCGAGGCCCCGGTCCACGTGCTCCGCCAGCTCGGAGAGCGCCCGGGCGATGGCCTCCCTGCCGGCGGGGTAGGTCACTTCCAGCCGGGCCGCCACCTCCTCCACGGCCAGGCCCTCCCCGAGGCCCGCCGCCGCCTGGGCCTTGATGGCGCCGACCTCCAGGGCGACCTCGAGGGGGACGGGGATCTCCTCGCCGACCCAGCTGGGGATGGCGCCGGCGGGGTCGTCCTCGGCCCTGACGTGGATCTTGTCGTTGTAGATGTTCAGGATCTTCCAGGGGCTGCCCCTGATGATGAACTTGACGCCGGGCTTCGCGTACTCGGCGACGAAGGCCTCGTGGAGGATGCCGATGGGGGCCTCGTCCTCCACGTCGATGACGAGGTAGTCCTTCTCGTCGGGGATCATGGAGAGGTTGTTGAAGAAGTAGCGGTAGACGGTGCGGCGGCTGCCCCGGGGCTTGATGATGACCTCGTCCCTCTCCGAGACCCAGGCGAGGCGGGGGAACCTGTTGTGCATGTACCGGGCGGCGAAGCGGACGTCCTCGTCCGTCAGGTCGGCGAAGGGGTAGGCCCGGCCGAAGAGGTTCCTCACCTGGAGGAAGTAGAGGCGCCCCCGGGGCATCAGCTCGGCCACGATCTGGTTGATCATGACGTCGTAGGGCTTGTCGGGGACGTCGACGGGCTCCATCTCCTCGATGAGGGCCCGGCGGCAGATGACCATCGACTCCAGGGTGTCGTCGCTGTTGATGGCGACGATGACTCCCTTCGCCCGGTGGCCGACGCGGTGGCCGCTCCGGCCGACGCGCTGCAGCAGCCGCGTCACCTGTCGGGGCGAGTTGTACTGGATGACGAGGTCGATGCTGCCGATGTCGATGCCCAGCTCCAGCGACGAGGTGCAGACCACCGTCCTCAGCTCGCCGGTCTTGAGGCCCCGCTCCGCGGCGATGCGGCTCGTCTTCGCCAGCGACCCGTGGTGGATGCTGAGGGGGAAGTCCATGTCCCAGACGTTGAACCTGCTCGCCAGGACCTCCGACGTCGACCGGGTGTTCGTGAAGATGAGCGTCGTCCGGTGGTCCTCGATGAGGTCCCTCATCACCCTGAGCCGCGCCGCCACCTCGGGGCGGGTGAAGAGGTCGGAGGCGAGCTTGTAGTCCCCGGCCTCGGCCTCCGGGTAGACGATGTCGAAGGTCGTCTCACGGGCGGCGGAGACCTGGACGATCTCCACCTCACGGCCGTTGCCGACGAGGAACCGGCCCACCTTCTCGGGGCTGCCAATGGTGGCGCTGAGGCCGATGAGCTGGAACTCCTCGTCGCTGAGTTCCCGGAGCCGCTCCAGGGCGAGGCTGAGCTGGCTGCCGCGCTTGTTGTCGGCGAGCTCGTGGATCTCGTCGATGACCACCCACCTGACGGCCTTGAGGTAGCGCTTCAGCGTCCGGCCGAGCATCACCGCCTGCAGCGTCTCCGGCGTCGTGATGAGCATGTCCGGCGGGCTCCTCCGCTGGCTGTCCCGCTCCCGGGTCGAGGTGTCCCCGTGGCGGACCGCCAGCTTGATGTCCAGGCTGTTGCACCACCAGGTTAGGCGGTCCAGGATGTCCCGGTTCAGCGCCCGGAGGGGCGTGATGTAGATGATGCTGATGCCGGGCCGGCTGCCCCCGCCCATGAGGAAGAGGTGGAGGACCGGGAGCATCGCCGCCTCCGTCTTCCCCGTCGCCGTCGGCGAGATGAGGAGGACGTTCTTCCCCTCGAGGATATGGGGGATGATCCGCTCGTCGGCTCGGTGAACCCTCTCTCCTCTAGGAGCCTGCGGACGGGGCGGCACAGCTGCGAGAAGGCGCTCTCCTCGGTCAAATCAGCCCAGCCTTAAATACTGCGCAAGCCGCCCATAAAAACCATATCCAAAAGAGATCCAGATTATCAACTCCGGAGGGTGAGGGCGTAGTAAACTCAGGCCGTGCCGGGGCTAAACTTCGTAGGAGGTGGGCATCCATGGGACGACCCGGATGGAGGGGTCGTGGAGGCCGTTGAGGACGGCGGCGTTCAGCAGCAGCGGCGTCAGCGACTCGATCCACTTGGAGTTCTCCAGGGGGCCGACCCTGAGGGGCCTGAGGTTGGGGATGTCCCGGACCAGCCTGGAGACGACTGTGATGGCGAGGTCGTCGTCGCCGGCGATGAGGACGTCGACGTTAAGGACGGCGTCGATGTTGCTCAGGTAGGCGGCGGGGACCGTCTGGAAGGCAGAGACGACGGGCACCGGCTTGACCACCTCCCGCACCACCTCCGCGGCGGAGGCCCCCTCCCCGGCGAGGCCCTCGGAGGATATCGCGCTGAAGTAGAAGAGGCCGCCCCTCCTCGCCATGGGGACGACGGTGGAGACGACGATCCCCTCCTGGCGGAGGTGTCCCCTCAGCTCCTCCAGGGCCGGGACGGTGACGCCGGGCGGCAGGGCGACCACGATGACCTCGGCTTCCCTCGCGGCGTCGGCGTTGGCGACCCCGGCGATGCCGCCCCGCATCTCGGACTGGTAGAAGCCCCTGGCGAGCCTGTTCAGCTCCCCGGCGATTCTCTGGGCCTTTCCCAGGCTCCTCGACCCCACGAGGACCTCGTGCTTCAGCGCCCAACGGACGGCCAGCCCCCTGCCCATGTTGCCGGTGCCGCCGAAGATGCCTATCCTCACGCCATCCCACCCCGCACGGTGTCGAACGCGTGGAGGGTTAACCCCGCGGAACTAATGAACGTTTTCTCAACCGTTCGGGCCGCCGCGTCGGCCTCGGTAGTTATCCGTAGCTTTTGGCGTGGGGCGAGTTCTCCGAGGGCCATCCGGGGCTCGGGAAGCCGGTCCCCTGGCGGCCCGCTCACCGCCGCAGCCGCCTCAGCACGGGCTCCGGCCTCAGCTTCGAGAGCCTGTCGTAGAGCCGGTCGAGCTTCTCCATGAGCCCCTCGGCCTCGTAGCTCCTGCGGAGGAGGAGGGGGGTGATCACTATGGTTATGCAGGTGACGGCGACGAGGGCGGTGTACAGGCCGCCGGTGAGGATGCCGCTCGTGAGGCCGATGCTCGCGATGATGAAGCCGATCTCGCCGCGGCTGATCATCCCCAGGCCGACCCTCAGCCCCGTCCTCGGGTCCCGAAGAAGATAGCTGGCGGGGACCATGCACCCGATGATCTTGCTGAGGACGGCGATCACGGTGAAGACGAGGATGAGGGCGAGGTTCCCCGACAGCAGGGCGGAGGGGTCGATGCCCGCCCCTATGACGACGAAGAACAGGGGGATGAACACGAGCTCGATCTCGGCGATGAAGCTCCTCACCTTCCTCAGCGACCTCGAGCTGGCTATGGCCATCCCCGCGGAGAAGGCCCCCACCAGGGGCGACAGGCCCACGGCGCCTGTGATGGTCGCCATCCCGAAGCACACGAGCACGGCCATCGACTCCACGATGCCGGCTCCAAGCCCCTCTGCGCGCTCGATCAGCCTCGGGATGAGGACGACGCCGAGGAGGAGTATGAGGAACCAGAGGATGATGGAGAAGGCGACGTTCTCGGCGACGTGGAGCGGGGTCAACGTCGAACCCCTCCCGGCGGCGGTCAGGATGACGGCGAGGAGGGCGGTGGCGAAGATGTCATCGTAGACGGAGGCGCTCAGGATCACCCTCGCCTCGAGGGTATCCGTCTTCCCCAGCTCCCTCAAGGTATGCAGCGGGAACACGTCGCTCGTGGATAGGAGGGCGCTGGCGGCGAGCACGCCGACGGCCCCGCTGAACCCCATCAGCACGGTCGCCCCGAACACCAGGACGAATGAGAAGAGGATGTTGGAGATGCCGGTCACGAAGCTGCAGAGCCCCACGTTGCGGAACTCGTCGAAGGGGACCTCCAGGCCCGCCGTGAAGAGGATGAGGACGGCGCCTATATCGGCGAAGACGTGGATGAGCTCGTTGAACTCTATGAACGGGCGCCCCCCCACCGAGATGCCGCCCACCATGCTGGGACCGAAGATGACGCCCGCGGCCAGGACCCCCAGCACCTTCGGGGCCCCAACCCTGGACGCGACCTCCGCCGCCAGGTGAGCGAGGAACAGGAGCAGGCATAGGTCCACGAGGGCCCTGTAGAGGATGTCCGGCTCCATTGTCCAGAGATTTCGGCAGCGGCCTATAAGAGGCTTCAGAACCCCGGTTTCGGATGATTTACGGAAAAATGGGGCGAAAACAGACCCGTTTCTGAGTGGCCAACCTCATCCCCCCCTTTTCTTAAACCTAGGTTAATCAAGATATGATCTTTGACTTCTTTGAGAGATGTTGAGTTGACAAGATCACGCGAACATGGGGGATCCGACGGGTCCTTCAAAATCCGGGTCTCGCGAGGGAAGCCGGTTTTTCCGATGCTGCGATGGGCGGGTCGATGATCATATCTTTATGAGGGTGGTAAGATTATGGGGATGCGAGGTTGAGCCTACCTTCGCCCAAGGAGTTCTACGAGCGATTCAAAGACGATCCCGAGGGGGCGAGGAGAGCGGCCTTCGGGATAGGCCGGGAGTTCGAGGAGGTTCTGCTCCGGAGATCCGGTGCCCAGGGGGACGGCTTGGAGGTCGTCGTCGCCGTCCTCAACGAGTTCCAGAGGGCCGTTCAGGGGGAGCCCTCCGCCAGGGTCGAGGGCGACAGGGTGACGATGCGCTGCACCGGTTTCTGCCCAATCACGAGGGCCTCCATGACCCTCAACATACCCTGGATATGGCTCGACGCCAACATGGCCTGGCCCATGATCCGGGGAATAGCCTCCACCATCGTGCCAGACATCAGGCTCAGGGTCCCCCAGGCGAAGAGCAAGGGAGACGCCACATGCGTCTACGTGTTCGAAACAGGATGAGATCAGAATAGGCACCGTACCTGCAGACGCCGCCGCTGAGAATCATCAGGATACGGGCCTTCCAGGGCGGTGGGCGTGATAAGGACGCCCTTCAAGATGACCTGCTCAAGCCTGTAGACGAAGGTAGGTCTTAGCGATCGGTCGCGGGGCGGGCCATATCGAAGGCGCCATATCCCCATGGCTGAGAGCCAGAGATCCACGGGGGCCGCGCCGGAATTTCGGGAAATCTATTAAAGCCCAGAAAATATTATACGCGAGGCTGAGATTGAGCTTTCCCTCTCCTTCGGAGTTCTACAAACAGTTCCGAGACGCCCCCGAAGTGGCCAAGCGAACAGCATTCGGGATGGGCCAGAAGTTCGGCGAGGCCCTGCTTCAGAGATGCGGCATCGAGGGGGAGGGCCTTGAGGTCGTCGCCGAGCTGCTCAACGAGGCCATGAGGACCGTGCGGGGAGAGCCCTCAGCCAGGGTCGAGGGCGACAGGGTGATCCTGCGGAACCAGGGCTTCTGCGGCGTCATGCGTTCCGCCCTGACCCTCAACGTTCCCTGGGAGTGGCTCGACGTCAACTTCGCCTGGCCTTGGCTCGAAGGCATCGTCTCCACCATAAGACCGGACATCGAGATCAGAATCCCCTCGGCCAGATGCAGGGGAGACGAGGCCTGCATCCACGTATTCGAGGTGGAGCGAGGTTAGGACGGTTGCCGAATAGCGAGGCCTCACCGCCGCTGAGGGTCGTCAGGATACAGGTCCTTCAAGGCGCTGAAGGGGGCGTAGGCGCATTCCTCGATGAGCTTGTTCGGGTCGGCACACAAAGGTACGGGGATGTTTCGAAGGAGAATGGCGTAATAGAGGTCTCTCGGGGAGGAGCCCTGTGCTGGTTCAGCGTGGAGGAGGTCCTGGATTTCCCGGTGTTGACATCCACGATCCATTACGATGGCGATTATGAGCTGGGAACGGTGCTCGATGACGACCTGAGGTTCTTCGACCTATCCGACCCCGCGTCATCCCCCTCCATATCGAACCCCCTCTCGACCTTCACCATCTTCATGCCCCAGGCCGAGGCCGGAGAGCCGAGAACGGCCCTAGTCGATCGATACTCGGAGCATCTGTCCAGATCCAAGAAGGGGGTCGGCATCGTCGGGGGGCATCTGCTGTCAATCTTCGAGTCGAGAGCCGGAGAGGAAGAGCTGTTCAACAGGTACTACTTCCTCCAGCCGCTTCGTCCCGCGGGAGGCGCCGCCGAGGGCGGCGCGGAGGAGATACTGAGCGACATCAAGCGAATCGCGGCCCACACCGCGGAGCTCTCCAGGCTCTACGGGAGGTGCAGGAACTTCTTCTCGGTGCTGGGGTCCGGGGAGATGGAGATCAGCGAGAAGGTGGAGGAGTTCCTCTGGAGGCTCCTGGGGCCGAAGGCCGTTGAGCTCGAGACCCTGGAGTCCTGGCTGGGGTACATAATGGAGAGGGATTCGACCACCTCCGCCATGATCGCGACCATGCAGGTGAACCACATGGAGGCCAGGTCCATCGTCTCCAAGGTGGAGAACGCCTTCGCGAAGCTGAGGGAGAGGGCGCTGGGGGATCATCCGACCAACTCCGAGATGGAGATGGCGGAGTATCGCGGGATCATCGGGCCCTTCGAGAGCTACATCGTCCGGAGCAGGTCGCTGAAGGAGCGGCTGGAGACGGTCTTGGACGAGGTCAGGACCTACCTGAGCATCCAGCAGCAGCGGGCCACCATGGAGGAGCAGAGGGCCTCGAAGGAGCAGCTCGTCAGGCTCGTCAACCTCCAGGAGATCTTCCACAAGGTGGAGATCTTCATCGTCGCCGTCTACATAACGGAGATGGCCCGGATCGTCTTCGAGGTCCTGTTCCACGAGGAGGCCCTCCTCCTGACGGCCGGCTTCATCCCGGTGGCGCTCCTCCTGGCGATAGGGGTGGGCCGCCTGCTGCACAGAGGATGAATACGAAGAATCGAACCGCTCGCTCCAATCCAGGGCGCGCGTTTACCCGATCATTCGGCGGGCTTCTCGCAGGAAAGGGCGTACTCTCCCGCGTAGGCCGAGCGCCTGGATTCGCATCTGCGTGGACAGTACCGGCAGGCGACGTACTCCTCATCCAGGACGGCGAAGATCCCCGATACGGATTTCCTCGGCACCATGAGACAGCTCGAGGTGAGCCTCACCCCGATGTTCTCCTGCGGCCGGAGGATCTGGAAGAGAACGGCCTGCTGCTCTATCCCGAAGAGCCTCCCCGTGCCGGACCCGGGGCTGAAGTTCGAGGCCCTGCCCCCCAGCCTCTCCTCCACGACCTCTTTCAGATTCTCCCTCGCCAGCCGCAGAGCGTAGTTGCCTATCCTGTCGAGGGCCCAGCCCAGGAGGATGTTCTCCTTGCCGAGCCTGGATAGCTGATCATCGAACCGGGAGCCTATCGTGACGGCGTGGGGCGCGACGGTCTGGCCCGGCCTCAGCAGGTCCCCGAGGACGACGCCCCTCAGCTCGGCCCCATTCTCAAGCTGCACCCTGTCGTCTTCCTTTTTTGTAACCTTCAGATACGTGTACACGGCCCTGGCCTCGATCCATCCTCGGCTTTCCTCCATCAATGACTCGATCTCTGGCTTTCTGCCCTTGAAAAGATCGAATTGAAGCTCCCTTTTCAGCTCCTCCTCGTTATATGTCATCGGTCCGAAGTCGATCACCTGCATGGATGGAGCGCCCCCTCCTATTCTCCGGTTTGAACATAAAAAGGCCGTCCACGCTCGGCTGCGGATGCCCTGGCGCCCCGCCTCGCGCGCTAAGCCGCGGCAGGGCGCGCTTTTGGGTTATCGGCCGCCTCCTTTCTTGATGGAGGTCATCAGCAGCTTCCTCTCCTCCTCGTCCGCGAGGTCGCCGTCCGCGTAGTATCTTGTCGTCGTCTCCCCCTTCACCAGCCCCACCTCCGATGAGATCCACGAGTAGCCCCCGGTGACGGCCGTGACGTTGCTCTCGCCCATCAGTATCTGGTCCCGCTCGGCGAGCCGGAGCACGACGCAGAAGTAGCTCTTGCCGTCTCCGGCCTCTATGGTCTGAAAATCCTCCACCCTTCCCTTGCCCCTGAGACTTCCCCGGAACAGGTCGCCGTCCCTCGTCAGGCTGTAGCCGCTCTCGTAGGTCCACCCCTTCCCCTCGACCAGGGGGTACGGCAGATCGGGCAGCGGCTCGTCGTAGACGGCCTCCATGCCGTCCGTCTCCCACCGGATGAGTGAGCCGTTCGCGTCGTAATAGTAATGGGCCGTCCCGTCCGGGCGCTCAACCCTGGTCTCGCTCTCGCTCACCCTGGTCCACATGACCTCATGCTCGTCGCCGTCCACCTGCTCGGCGTAGACCTTCTCCGTCCCCACGGGGAGGTCGGGCTCGGTCACGCTGCGCTCGGCCTCTTCCTCCTCCGCGGGGGGCACCTCGACCTCGGTCAGGGCCGAGACGAGGTTCAGGATCAGCCGGTAGTTGTCCTCGACGTAGCAGTAGGGCTCCATCAGGAAGGTGAGGTCGCCGAAGGCGGCGACGGTGCCGTTCAGCTCCGCCAGGGCTATGGGGGTGTAGCCTCCGCTCCGCTCCGCCGTCGAGGAGTAGGTGCTGCCGGATGTCCACGCCGCCCCTCCCCCGCTGGAGCGGACGTGGGCGGCGGTGAACAGGACGAGGCCGCCGAGGTTCCCCGTCAGGGAGGTGTTCGCGAACTGCCTCACGTAGATGTTCCTGTAGAGGCCGTAGTGCTCCTCCTCGTCATAGAGGTAGCCCTTGGCGAAGGAGAGGCCGAAGTGATTGGCCAGGGAGTTGATGGGCCCGAGCAGCGCCGGAATCTCCAGGTACTCCGAGGAGGGGTCGAAGAACAGCAGGAGCATCCGGCCGTCGACGACGAACTCCTCGATCCGTTTCCGCTCCTCCGCGGAGTAGGCCTCTGTCGGCGCGGCGACGATGAGGCCTGAGGAGCCGTCGAGGGCGGACTCCACGTCCTCCCAGGTCGCGGCGAACCCCAGCGCCACGCCCCTCACGGCGAGCTCGGCGGCGAGGATGTCCAGAACCCACATCGACGCCCTGTTGCCGTGCGACAGGTCGACCACCACGGCCCCTCCCCTCCCTCTGCCGACGGGGGCCTGCCCCTCCGAGCCCGCGACCGCCTGCTCGAAGGGCGGGAGGCCCTGCATGTAGGCGGTGGGGGGCAGGTAGAGGTAGTGCAGGGCGGGAGGCGGGTTGAGCATGTTCAGGGTCTCGACGGTGATATCCCTCCACTCCACATCCGTCTCGTTCCGGCGGAGAGCGGACAGGCCTGGGGCCTCGGATGAAGGTGCGATATTCACGACCCTGTACGACACGAGGCCGGCCTCCTCGGCGACGTGCTCCGCTGCCCTCTGGAGGGATCCCACCTCGTCCGCGAGGCCGGCGGCCACTGCCTCGCTACCCAGGTAGATCATGCCTCTCCTGAGCTCCGTCGAGGAGAGGCGCAGGCGGGACCCCCTCCCCGCTTCCACCGCCGAGGCGAAGCTATCCAGGGCGTGGGACAGGTTGAAGGGGAAGAGGAGCGTGGAGAAGCCCGTGGCCTTGTAGGGGCCCGTCTCCAGCACGCTCTCCGAGGGTATGAGGGTGCCCGGCCCCACCCCCACCACGCCGACGTTTCCGACCATGGAGGTGGGGTGCGTGAAGACGTAGTCGGCGGCGACGGCGATGTAGTACCCGCCGGAGAGGGCCGTGACCACCGAGGACACGACGGGCTTGCTCCGCTTCAGCTCCAGGACATCGAGGTAGATCTGCTCCACGAGGTGGGCGCTGCCGCCGGGGGAGTCGATTCTGATCACGACGGCCTTCACGCTGTGGTTCGACATGGCGCGGTTTATGGCGGCGGTGACCCTGCTGGCCGAGCTCGAGGAGAGGATGGAGCCATCCACGCTGATGACGCCAACCAGATTCCGCTCAAACCTCCTCGCCCCGGTGAAGTAGATGTAGCCGAGGCCGGACACGAGAAGGATGGAGGCCAGGGCCAGGGCGACCACGATCCTCTTCCCAGAATCGAAACCCGACATCTCAGAGACACCGACCTATGGGTCATGTATTATTGCAATATTTATGTAGAGCGATTAAACACGTTCGAAGCCCGAGATAGAAGTTTCGGGAGGCTTCCTACCGAGGCGCCCTAAACGAGGAGTTCGGAAAATCGTTATCGGGCCCTCGCAGCTCTTATTTGCCGAAGTTCAAGGACACCGGCGTCCTCCTACGAGGTCGAGAGAGGGCTTGAGAGGCCGATCGCTTTGAGGGGCCGCCTACGAGCCCTCCCGGTGAGCGAAATCGTTGCCGACACGGGTTGGAACATGATCGACGTGGTCTGGCAGCCCCTCGCCATCAGCCTCGGTACGTCAAGTGCGTCCTCGCCGTGGAGCCGAGGCTGCGGCTGGTCCGCGGCTTCAAGGCGAGGAGGGTCGCCGGGCACGATGTCGTCGACTTCAAACCGGTCTTGGAGAAGGCCCGCCCGGGGCCTGGCTTCGTAGTCGTCGCTGACAAGGGGTACGACGCCGAGCACGTTCACGAGTACGTGAGGGGGGGCGCCGGGATGATACGCGGTGATCCCGTCGAGGCACATGGATGCGCCCGTCTGGAGGATGAAGGGGAGGTACAGGAAGGAGATGAAGAGGGGCTACGCGAAGAAACTCTCCAATCAGAGGAGCAAGGACGAGACGGCCCTCAGCGTCGTGAGGCGCCCCCATGGGGGAGCGCCCTCTCTTCGAGGCCGGTCAGGACGCGGAACAGGGGGCTCGCCCCGAGGCTCATCGCGTACAGCGCCCACAGGTTGACAAACATCAGCTGAGATGGTTTCTACAGAGCCCGTAGTAGAAAAATTTTAAATAAGCTTAGAAATCTGTAGCAACGAAACTTAAGGATAAATTTTAAATAAAGTTTCAATGTCTAATTTATTTTAGGTGGTTCTTTGAAAACAGGTTCAACAAGCGTTCTAGTTGCTGTAGCGATCGTCGCTTTGATCATCGGCGCAGGGGTGGGATATGTTGCTCACGTGCCGCCAGAAGCGCCTGAAGCTCCGACACCAGAGCTGCTTACTGACCCAACTACCCTGATCTTTGGGACGGATTTCGCCGAGGCGGTTTCATTAGACCCCGCAAGGGCGTACGAATTTTGGTCCTGCCAAATTGTCCATTGCCTCTATGATACCCTGGTAACATTTGAACGCGGAGACCTCACCGAAGTTAAACCAGAGCTTGCGGAGTCCTGGGAAATTTCCGAGGATGGCCTTGTCTGGACGTTTCATCTAAGGCAGGGGCTTACTTTCCCAAGTGGAACGCCGGTCAATGCCGAGGCCGTTGCTTTCTCGTTCAACAGGGCATGTAAATTGGAACAAGCAGCGGGTTGGGTACTGACTCAGTTCGGGATGGAAGACGGAAGCACGGTGGCTATAGATGAGTACACGGTACAGATAACCCTCGACCAGAAGTATGCTCCACTTCTGTATCTCTCTTGTATCGCGTTTACCACGGCATCCGTCGTGGATCCAGTCGTTGTGATGGAGAATGAGCAAGAGGGGGACATGGGCGGCTCTTGGATGACAGACCATTCAGCGGGGAACGGCCCGTACATTCTGGATAAATGGGAGAGGGGCACAGAGATTGTGCTCAAGGCAAATGAAAACTATTGGAAAGGCGATCCCTCGCTGAAAACAATTCTCGTAAAGCAGATCACCGAGCCGGCCGACCAGAGAATGATGCTGGAGCGGGGGGACATCGATATCGCGTGGAACCTGCCCGCGGATATGATAGATGATCTACAAGGCGTTAAAGGCATAGAGATCGACGAGGAGCCCGTGTTTACCCAGAACTACATTGGAATGAATGTTGGAGTGGAACCCTTAGGGGACGAAAGGGTGAGACAGGCGATCCGCTGGTCCATCGACTACGACGGAATA
>Ga0111229_154_pt1 | contig 14365 bp, 14 predicted proteins | sample DeeMarSWOR152_54_FD_80383 | JGI IMG/M metagenome (GOLD analysis project Ga0111229, IMG submission 80383) | Crenarchaeota group-15 archaeon DG-45 | reverse complement strand
CCGGGGCTTCACCGTCCCGTCCTCCTGGAGCATGCCGTAGCTCTCGGCTCGGAACCCGGATCCGGCCTTGAGGAAGGCCTCAGCGAGCCAGGGCGCGAAGCACAGGATGGCGAACCGCTCCATGTTGCCCAGGACGGTCACGCAGACGGCGGCCGCCCCGATGGTGTAGTTGAGGTCGCCGGGGAAGATCTTCGCCGGGTACCAGTTGTACCTGATGAAGGCGAGGAGGGCGGCGGCGAAGGCCAGGGCGACGAGGGACGCGGCCCCTTTCCCCTGGGCCAGGGCGAACAGCCCCAGGGAGAGGTGGAGGACGAACCCCATCCCGGCCTCCAGGCCGTTGAAGCCGGCGAGGAAGTTGGTGGCGTTGGAGCAGCATAGCAGGGCCAGGGGGACGAGGACCAGGGGGTAGACGAGGCCGAGCTCGATCCTGCCGATGATGAGGAGGGTCATGTGGCTGACGCCGGCATTGACCGCGACGAGGGGGACCGCGGCGGGCAGCGGTATCAGGAAGTAGAGCCAGCCCGGTATCCCCCTGCGCTTCATCCTCTCGAACAGGCCCGGGCCCTCCCGCCGCTCCATGAGAGCCGTGAGCACGTCGAAGATGCCGATGAGCGTTATGATGAGGATGGTGCTGATGCCGGCGAGGATGTAGATGAGCTCCGGCAGCCCGCCGAAGAGGAAGGTCTCGACGCTTATGTAGAAGAATACGCCCGTCAGGAAGCCGAAGATGACGCCGGGGCCGCCCATGTCCGAGACGACGGACCGCCCCTCCTTCATGATGTCCCTGCCGACGATGCCGGCCGCCCTCGTGAACCTGATGAAGATGGGGATGGCCAGGTACGACGAGACGAAGGAGAGGATCGAGGCCGCGATGAGGGAGTAGGGGACATCGCTCAACTCCGGGACGCTCCATACCCATATCGTCTGGGACCCCTTTTATCCCTTGAGGGCCCGATAATGTTTATCACAACCCGCCGGGACATAGGTGGACGTGGATCCACTGATCGTCGATGCCCTGGCCGCGGGCCGGGGGCGACGAATTGCGACGCGGGACGCCATAGGGGCGGGGCCCAGGGCGGTTGCCGGCGTGCTCGAGAAGCGGGGCCTGAGGCCTCGGATAGCCACCGCCGAGGCGGCGCTGGGGGGCCGTATGAGGCTGGAGGATTACGACCTCCTCCTGGTCAGCGGCATGACCGCCGACCTCACGGCCGTGCGTCGGGTCGTCGCGAAGTGGAGGGCGCATGCGTCAGGGCCGGCGGTGGTGGGAGGGCCCCTCTCCTCCGATCCGAGGGACGCCCTGGTCAGGGCCCGGGGTGATCTGGCCGTCCTCGGCGAAGGCGAGGAGACCCTCGGAGAGCTTCTCGACCTGGGCCTGGATCGCGGGCTGATGCCGAGGCCGGAGGATCTGGAACATGTCCTCGGCGTCGCCTACGTCGAGGACGGGCATGTCCACCTGAGCGGCCTGAGGCCCGTGATGAAGCGCGAGGCGTATGATCGGCAGAGGCCTTCGACGAGGGCCGTCGGCGACTACCCGCTCCATTACGCCGCTCGCGTCTACGTCGAGGTCCTCAGGGGGTGCAGCAACTACATCAGGGCGCGAGGGATCCTGCCCGAGGGGGCCTGCAAGGGCTGCGGGCGGTGCCGGAGCGGCGCGTTGGAGGAGCGTTACGACTGCCCCCTGGGGGTCCCGCCGGGCTGCGGCTACTGCTCGGTCCCCAGCCTCTACGGCCCGCCCAAGAGCCGGTCGGTCGAGGGCGTGTTCAGCGAGGTCCAGGATCTCATCGCGGAGGGCGTCAGGCGCATCGTGCTCAGCGCCCCCGGCATCCTCGACTACGGGAGGGACCTGCTGGTGGAGCCCGAGCCGCTGACGAACCCGAGGCAACCCGAGCCGAACTACGGGGCCCTGGAGGAGCTGTTATCCCGCGTCGCTGAGGTGGAGGGGGTCCAGAAGGGATGTGTATCGGTCATGGCCGAGAACGTCAAGGCCGCCCTCGTCACGGAGCGCGCGGCCGAGCTCCTCGGCAGATACCTGCCGGGGACGCCCATCAACGTCGGCTTCGAGACCGGGTCCCGGGAGCACGGCCTCCTGCTGGGCAGGCCCTCCACGCCGGAGGAGGACCTCCGCGCCGTGAGGATGCTGAAGAGGGCGGGGCTCCAGCCCTACGTTTACTTCATCCACGGGCTGCCGGGGCAGACGGCCGAGACCGCCTCCGAGACCGTGAAGGCCATCGACGGGTCCGTCGAGGCGGGGGCGGAGAGGATCATCCTATACCGCTTTCAGCCCCTGCCCATGTCCGCATTTCGCGATATGCCGGCGGCTCCCCCTGCCTCGAGGGACGGGCTGAGCGGTCGGATCGCCGAGGCCGCCGTCAGGGCGAACAAGGCCCTGAAGGATAGGCTCGTGGGAAGAAGCCTCCGAGTCGTGATCGCGGAGCCCTACGAGCGGGATCGGAGGCTCCATGTGGCCTACCCCCTGGGGCATGGGCCCGTGGTGCTGGTGGAGGGGGCCGACGGCCTGGCCGGCGAGGTCGTTGAGGTGGCCATCAGCGGCGTGGTCTCCGAACGCGTGGTCAGGGGCCGTCTCCGAGACGCTATGTTTTAAAGTGAGCCATCGGAGTTGTATCTGCGTCGGTGGAGCAGAATGGGCCTGGACGAAGAGGAGGCTGAGGGGCGGCGGCCGGCGAGGGGCCCCAGCTACGAGTGCGTCCGATGCGGTCGCCGGGTGTCATTCCACGAGCTCGAGCGATACATCTCCTTCCGATGTCCCCACTGCGGATACCGGGTCTTCCGAAAGGTCAGGGCGCCCATAGTGAAGAGGGTCAAGGCCACGTAACCCAAGGTGACGGATATGAGCGATGTTGAGACGTTGGAGGAGAAGCGGGCCGCCCTCCTCATCAAGCACAGGAAGCTCAACGTCGACAAGGTCGAGAGGGAGGCCGAGAAGATCACCTACCACCTGTCGCAGGGCGGCAGGAAGTACATCATGCTCTGCGTCATCGGCCAGAGCACCATCGGCATCGCCTACGTCCGCGATCTCAGGGAGCTGATGGACAAGGAGGAGGCGGATAAGGGGATCATGGTCGGGGACGGCAGGTACACCTACTCGGCGAGGAGCACCGCGGAGCAGGTGGACATCGAGCTCATACCGCCCACGCTGCCGACCTTCGAAGTCTTCCAGCACGAGTACGTCCCCAGGCACGAGATCCTGACGGAGGAGGAGCGGATGGGGGTCCTGGAGAGGTTCCACGCCGAGCCGTACCAGTTCCCCTGGATCAAGGTCTCCGACCCCATCTCCGTGCTCCTGGGAGCGGAGCCCGGGGACATCATCAAGATCGAGGGAAAGAGCGCGACCGCCGGGAGATCAGAGTCCTACCGATACGTCGTCAAGTAGGGGCGGGGCCCCGAGGCTCCTCCGGGTTCTCTCCCCCCTCGGCCTCCTCCTTCGCGATCTCGCTGAGGATGACCATGGCCTCCCCCAGGGGGATGTCCAGCCTCAGGGAAAGCTCCTCGGCTGAGATGTCGGGCGACTCGATGATGAGCCGATCCCTGACATAGGCCTTGTGGGACGGGTACATGGGCAGCGCGTGGACGACCTCCACCAGGATCAGCCAGAGGGGGCTCCTATCCAGCTCCGCCGTCAAGGCCCTCAGCCCTGCCGGAGATTATCGTACATCTTGTCGAAGGTCCATCGTATGCTGCTCCGTATCTCCCTCAGACGCCTCTCATCGCCGTAGTTACGGACGGCCAAGCTCCTCAGCCGCTCTCCATCCGCTGAGACCTCGTATGAGAGCGCGTCATCGTACGGGATCTCGCCGGCGGCCACTCGGCCCTCATCCGATGACCTCATGTTGTCGAGGACCCTCTCCATGAGGAACGACTGGAAGGGCGGGGTGGTGATGGTGAAGCCTAGCTCGCCCTCCGGCACGAAGACGACCTCCCTCCCCTCGACCTTCAGCGAGCCGAGCAGCGTGCCGTCCTTCGCCTTGACCGAGATCGCCCGCCACATCCTCCGCCTCCACGGTGGGCTGCCGGAACCCTCGCCTGACTATCATCCCATCGATCGCGGCGACGGCCGTCCTCAATCGATCTAGCTCGGCCTGCAGCCTTGTCATCCTCTTCTCCAGGCCCTCTCGGATGCTGAGAAGCAGCCTCGTCTCCTCCTCATCGCTCAATGCGCCGCCCCCGGGGAAGGCTCCTCATGGGATATTCAGGTCCCTGATAATAAGAACGTTTTTCATCCCCGGGTCGGATGTAGTCATGCCCTGATACATACATCCCTTAATTAAAAGTCCGAGAAATAGGACTCTCAACCCTCAGAAGACGGGAGGACCCGATGTCGGCCGAATCCACGCTGATCCCCGAGGACATACTTTCCAGTGAGATTCCGAGGGAGCCTGAGGGCCCTCTGAACGCCGAGGAGGCGACGATGATAGTCCTCGACTTCCTGGAGCGCCTGGGAAGGAAGGTGACGACGCCGAAGAGCGCGACGCTGGAGGAGGATGTATTCGTCGTCGAGGTCGACCTGAGGAGGGAGGCGGCCAGGGTCCGCGTGAACCAGACGACCAGGGAGATAATCGAGTACTCCATAACCGCCTCTCAAGGCGCGGAGGAGGCGGCGAGGCCTCTCCCGGTTCCGTCGAGAAGGACGCTGATGATAGCTTTCGGATTGATCGCGTCCGCATGCGCCTTCATCGCCCTCAGATATCTGGATATCCCGTTCCTGACCATTTTCGAGGCCCTCACGGGGCAGAGCGCGAGCGACCTCCTGATCGTAGGAGGCTTCTGCGCGATTCCGGTCGTCGTCTTCGTCATATGGTGGAGGAGGAGAAGCTAAGCCCATATCGCGTTCTTGAGCATTTCGTGGCTGCCCCACTAAATTGAGCCGATGCCTTCCATGCACGCGACGCAGAACAGATAGATCGCCATGTCGAGCCCGGGAGGAGGCTCACCCATCGCTGCGCGGGGAAAGGACGCCTCGCGGGGCTTGTTGCCGATGACCTCCGTATTCCGGCCGAACCCACGGTGGTTAGTTTTTTAGCACGGGGGCGATGTAGGTATGGGGCGAGTCCATTGCTGGGCCGAGGATTCGTGGAGAGATACTTCGAGCTTAGCAGGGAGAAGGACAGCTTCCTCTGCGTCGGCATAGACCCCGCCACCGGCGCCATGAGGGAGCGCTACGTCGTGCCCCCGGGGCTGATGGGGAGGCACGGGCTGTCGGAGGGGATCAAGAGGTTCTGCATGGGCATCGTCGAGGCCGTTGCCCCCTACACGCCGATCATCAAGCCCAACGCCCAGTTCGTCACCTACCCCCTCTCCTTCGAGGATCTGGGGGAGATCGTCGAGGCCATCCACGAGGGGGGCTGCCTCGCGCTCATGGACGCCAAGCTCTCGGACATCGGCTCCACCAACGGGGCGGGCCTCCACTGGATCGGCGAGATGGGCTTCGACGCCGTCACCTTCAGCCCCTTCCCCGGCTTCGAGGACGGGAGCGACGCCGTCTACCGCTGGGCGAGGGAGGGCGATAAGGGGATCTTCGCCCTGTGCAGGATGTCGAACCCCGGCGCCCACGACTACCAGTCCCTGATTGTGGAGGGCGACCCCCTCTACCTTCGCATCGCGAGGGACGCGTACCGGCGTGGCTGCAACGGCTTCGTCGTCGGCTGCACGGCGCCGTCGGAGCTGGGGGAGGTCAGAGGCATCATCGGCGAGGACCGCCTCATCCTGGCCCCCGGCCTAGGCCCTCAAGGGGGCGATCCCGCCGAAGCCTTGAGGTTGGGGGCGAATAGCCGGGGCGAAGGCCTCATCGTCGTCTCCTCCCGGTCCGTGGACTACGCCTATGAGGCCCTTGGATGGAGCGGGGAGAGGTTCGCCGAGGCCGCCGCCGCCCAGGCGGACAGGCGACGGGTTGAGCTCAACAGGCTCAGGGAGCGCGTTCTCGCCTGACGGGCCCGCGTCGAGGGCGGTCTTAGTTATGTTTTAATACGATGTTGGGGGAGAGACTAGGAGTATTCAGGGGTTTGAGGTTTGAAAGGTCGACTCGTCGAGGTGAGGTTCCACGGCCGAGGGGGTCAGGGGGCATGGACGGCGTCCCTCCTCCTGGCCAGGGCCGGGCTGAAGGAGGAGAGGTACATCCAGAGCTTCCCCACCTTCGGGCCGGAGCGGGCGGGGGCCCCCATCACGGCGTACACCCGCATCAGCGACGAGCCCATCCGCCTCCACTCGGGCGTCTACGAGCCCGACGTCGTGGTGGCCCTAGACCCGACGCTGCTGGGCCCGGCCGTCGTCGAGGGCGTGAAGCCGGGGACGAAGCTGGTGGTGAACACGGACCAATCGCCCGCGGAGGTGAGGGAGAGGCTCGGACTACATGACGCGGAGATGTGGGCGCTGGACGCGACCAGCCTGGCCCTCAAGGTCCTCGGGCGGCCCATCACCAACACGGCCATGCTCGGAGCCTGCGTCAGGGCGACCGGCATCATCAAGCTGGAGTCGCTGCTGGATGTCGTCCGCGAGCGATTCTCCGGCCGGGTCATGGAGATGAACCTGGAGGTCGTCGAGACCGCCTACAAGGAGGCGGCGAGCGGATGAGCGAGCAGAAGCCCGGCTGGCGGGAGCTCTCACGGGGCGCGATCCCGTACATGTCGTCGGAGGATTACGAGACCGGCGACTGGGGCGTGGAGCGACCCGAGATCGACAGGGGCAGGTGCACCAAGTGCATGCTCTGCCACTTCTACTGCCCCGAGGGGGCCATCAGGGTGCGGGAGGACGGCTACACCGAGGTCGACCTCCGATACTGCAAGGGGTGCGGCGTCTGCGCCGCCGAGTGCCCAGTCAAGTGCATAGAGATGGTGAGGAAGACATGAAGCAGGTCCTAATGGGAATGAACGGCGACGAGGCCGTCGCCTACGCCGTCAAGCAGGTGAACCCGGACGTGGTCGCCGCCTACCCCATCACGCCCCAGACCATCATCGTGGAGCAGTTCAGCGAGTACGTCGCCGACGGCCTCGTGGACACCGAGTACGTCGCCGTCGAGTCCGAGCACAGCGCCCTCAGCAACTGTATCGGAGCCGCCGCGGCAGGGGCCCGGGCCTTCACCGCGTCCGCGGCCAACGGCCTGGCGCTGATGTGGGAGATGACCTACATCGCCGCCTCCCTGCGGCTCCCCATCGTGATGGCGATCGCGAACCGGGCTCTGAGCGGGCCCATCAACATCCACAACGACCACAGCGACTCCATGGGGGCCCGGGACAGCGGCTGGATACAGGTCTACTGCGAGAACAGCCAGGAGGTCTACGACGCCTGCATCGAGGCGTGGAGGATGGGGGAGCATCCGGACGTCCAGCTCCCCGTCATGGTCTGCCTCGACGGGTTCACCCTGAGCCACACCATGGAGAACGTCCACACCCTCCCCGACGAGGAGGTGCAGAGGTTCGTCGGCGAACGCGCCTACATGACCGTCAGGGGGCACAGGGGCGAGGCCGAGCTCAGGCTCGACCCCGAGAGGCCCCTCACCATGGGCCCCCTCGACCTCCAGGACTTCTACTTCGAGCACAAGCTCCAGCAGGTGGAGGCCATGCGGCACGCCCTCCATGCGATACCCGAGGTCGACGCCGAGTACGCCAAGACATCAGGCCGTCGCTACGACCTCATCCACCCCTACAGGATGGATGACGCCGATGTCGCCATCGTGGGGCTGGGGTCCACCATGGGGACCGTCATGCACGTGGTGGATGAGCTGAGGGAGGAGGGCGTCAGGGCCGGGCTGATCAAGGTCAGGGTGTTCCGCCCCTTCCCCGCTGAGGCCATCATCGAGGCCGTCGGCGACGTGCCGGCCGTCGGCATCCTAGACAAATCCGCCAGCTTCGGGGCCCCCGGCGGCCCCCTCTACGAGGAGATGAAGACATCGTTCTACGACGAGGGCGAGAGGCCCCTCATCGCCGACTACATATACGGGCTGGGGGGCCGCGACGCGTCCCCGGGGCTCATCAGGGACATCTTCCAGAGCCTGGAGGGGATCCGCTCCAAGGGCGAGGTCGCCGAGAGGGTGACCTTCGTGGGGGTCAGGGAGTAGGAGGTGGGAATGTGAGCGATCTGACGCTTAGGGAGGCCGCGAGGAAGCCCGAACTCCTCGCCCCCGGCCACAGGCTCTGCGCGGGATGCGACGAGTCCATCATCGTCAGGATGGTGCTGAAGGCGGTCCGCGGCCCCGCCATGGTGACGACGGCCACGGGCTGCCTGGAGGTGGCCACCTCCATCTTCCCGTACACCGCGTGGAACGTGCCGTGGATCCACAGCGCCTTCGAGAACGCGGCGGCCACGGCCAGCGGCATGGAGGCCGCCTGGAGGGCGATGAGGAGGAGGGGCAGGGGACCCCTCGCCAAGTACGAGACCCTCGACATCATCGCCTTCGCGGGGGACGGCGGCACCTACGACATCGGCCTCCAGGCCCTCTCGGGCGCCCTGGAGCGGGGGCACGACTTCACATACGTGCTGCTGGACAACGAGGCGTACATGAACACGGGCATCCAGCGGAGCGGGGGCACCCCCAGGGCCGCCGCGACGACGACGAGCCCGGCCGGCCGGGTCATCCCCGGGAAGAGAGAGTGGAAGAAGCCCATAGACGAGATCGTCGTCGCCCATGAGATCCCATACGTGGCGACGATGAGCGCCGCCTACCCCATGGACGTGCTGCGCAAGGCCCGGAGCGCCTTCGAGGCGGATGGGCCCGCGTTCCTCCACGCCATCGTCCCCTGCGCCCGGGGGTGGAGGTACCCACCCGAGAGGACCATCGAGGTCTCGCGACTCGCCGTCCAGACCTGCATCTTCCCGTTGTGGGAGTGCCGGTTCGAGGGTGGCCGGCCTGTCTACCAGCTGTCGGCGGCGAGCTCGGCCATCGCCAGGAGGCCTGAGGCTAAGAAGCCCGTGGAGGAGTACATGGAGATCCAGGGGAGGTTCCGCCACCTCTTCCGCCCCGAGAGGCGGGGCGACATCATAGACAGCATCCAGGCATGGGTCGACAACCGGTGGGGGCTCCTCCTGGAGAAGGCCGGTCCCTAGCCCCTTCTTATCGCCCCCTTTTTAAATCTGGATTCATCCTTCTCCATCAGAGATGGGCGTCGACGGCTCCGTACGGGAGGTCCTGGCGAAGAGGATCGCCGGCGAGATCGTCCTCTCCCCCAGCCCCGGCCTCGCCATGAGGAAGTGGCGAACCCTCCTCCAGGCCAGCCAGGCCGAGGTGGCTGAGGCCCTGGGCTGCTCGCCCTCCGTCGTCAGCGACTACGAGACGGGGCGCCGGCGCTCCCCGGGCAGCGCGTTCATACGGCGGTTCGTCGAGGCGCTGCTCGATATAGACGAGGGGGCGGGGGGCCGGTACATGCGCCAGCTGGCTCGGATCACCCTCAGCCCCTTTGATGTCTTCATCGACTTGAGGGAGTTCACGGTGCCGGTGTCGGTGGGCGACATCTGCGAGGCCGTCGACGGCGAGGTGCTGGTGGGGGAGGAGGCCCTCGGTCAGGATGTCTTCGGCTACACGATCATCGACAGCCTCAGGGCCATCCAGACGCTCTCGGGCCTCGACTTCTACAGGGTCTTCGGAGCCACGAGCGCGAGGGCCCTGGTCTTCGTCGGCGTCAGCCGCGGCAGGTCGCCCATGATCGCGGTGAAGATCAGCCCCTTCAAGCCGAGGGTCGTCGTCCTCCACGGCGAGCTGAAGGGGATAGACCCTCTGGCGGTGATGCTGGCGCGGCACGAGAACATCCCCCTCGCCGTGTCGAGGCTCCCCTCCCAAGAGAGGCTCGTGGAGTCCCTCCTCCGCCTGTACAGGGCCAGCCAGAGGTAGAGCAGCTCAGAGAGATCCATGGAGGGGGAACTCGTGCCCACATTGGGGGCACTTGGAGTAGCTGCAGTTGACGTTGGACGGACATCCGCCGCAGGCGAAGGTTCTCCCGTAGGAGAGGTCATAGACCTTTCCACATTTCGGGCACGTGACCAGCTCTCGCCCACCTCCGCGCCTCGCCATGCCGATCAGCCTAATGACTTGGTGTCAGGGTTAAAGGTTTCCCCTGGCCACATCCCTCTCCGGGCCGGAGTCGCTGAACTCCCTGACGTCCCGAGGGTTACGACGGTCTCCAAATAGCCGCGTTCAAGCGATCTGTCCAAGTATCGGCGGGATTCGAACCTAAGGGGAGGCCTTGACCCCCAGGGGGGCGACCTCGTCGAACGCCGGCTTGGGCTTCCCCAGCCTCCTGTCAAGGCTCGCCTTCACTAGGCCGAAGTAGGGCGGCGATGGCCTCCACGGCCGGCTCTTGAACTCGGGGTGGAACTGGGTGGCCAGGAAGAAGTAGTTGCCGGGCATCTCCAGCACCTCCTTCCGCCTCCCGTCGGGGCTCCATCCCGAGAAGACGGCCCCCGCCTCCGCGAGGCGGCCCCAGTAGTCGGGGTTCACCTCCCATCGGTGCCTGTGGCGCTCGTGTATAACCTCGGAGCCGTATAGCCTGTGGGCGAGGGACCCGGGCCTCAGGTGGACCGGGTGGGACCCCAGGCGCATCGTGCCCCCAAGGTCCTCGACGCCGAGCTGCTCGGGCAGCAGGGTTATGACGGGGTCCGGGGTCGAGGGGGCGCACTCCGTGGAGTTGGCCTCCTCCAGGCCGAGGACGTGGCGGGCGATCTCCACGACGCTCAGCTGGAAGCCGTAGCAGATGCCGAGGAGGGGCACGTCGCGGGCGCGGCAGTACTCGATGGCCGACAGCTTGCCCTCGGCGCCCCGCTGCCCGAAGCCGCCGGGGATTAGGACGCCGTCATAGCCCCCCAGCAGACCGACCTGGGTCGGGTCGTCCTCGAACCACTCCGTCTCTATCCAGCTGATATCGACGCCGCATCCGGCGGCGGCCCCCGCGTGCCTCAGGGCCTCGTTCACGCTCACGTAGCAGTCCGCCAGCTCCGCGTACTTGCCGCACATCGCGATGCTCACGGCCTCGCCGACCGCGTGGAACCTATCCACGACCCCCTTCCAGCCGGACCAGTCGGCCTGGCGCGCCGAGAGCATGAGGTACTCGCAGACGACGTCGCCCATCCCCTGTTCCTCCAGGACCAGCGGCAGCTCGTAGATGGGGTCGACGTTCACCGACGAGAATACCGCCCTCTCCTCCACGCTGCAGTATAGGGCTATCTTCCGCCTCGGCTCGTCGGGCAGCGCCCCCGACTCGCACCTAGCGACGATGAAGTCGGGCTGCAGCCCTATGGCCCTCAGCTCCTTGACGCTGTGCTGCGTCGGCTTCGTCTTCGGCTCGCCGACGGCCTCGAGGACGGGGACGAGGGTGACGTGCACCAGCAGGGTGTCTTCCCTTGCCTCCTCGAGGCGCATCTGCCTGAAGGCCTCCAGGAAGGGGAGGCCCTCGATGTCCCCGACGGTGCCCCCGCACTCGATGAGGAGGACGTCGACGCCCGTCTCCTCGGCCACCAGGCGCAGCCTCTGCTTGATCTCGTCGGTGACGTGAGGGATGATCTGGACGCAGCGGCCCAGGTAGCCCCCCTCCCGCTCCTTCCCGACGACGTGCTGGTAGACCTGGCCCGAGGTGACGTTGTTCAGCCGGGTGAGCTCGATGCCGAGGAACCGCTCGTAGGTGCCGAGGTCCATGTCGGCCTCGTAGCCGTCGTCGAGGACGAAGACCTCCCCGTGGATGTAGGGGTTCATGGTCCCCGCGTCCACGTTGAGATAGGGGTCGCACTTGACGGCGCTGACGGTGAACCCGCGGCTCTGCAGCATCTTACCGATGGAGCAGGTCACCAGCCCCTTGCCCAGGCCGCTCAGCACGCCGCCCGTGATGAAAACAAACTTAGCCAACGGGGAGCCCGCCCACGATAACAATCGAATAGCCTGATGTAAACCCTATAAACCCTTCGAATCACGCATCCGCCGCTCGGCCTACGTGACGATGAGGCTCTCCCCGGTCATCTCCGGGGGCCTCTCGATGCCCATGAGATGGAGGATGGTGGAGGCGACGCTGCTGAGGCCGAGGCCCGCCCGGAGCTCGACGTGCCTGAGCCCGGGGTCGTCGCTGATGAGGATGAAGGGGACGGGGTTGGTGCCGTGGGACGGGTTCGGCGACCCATCGGGGTAGAACATGGTCTCGATGTTCCCGTGGTCCCCGGTCACGATGACGGCGTATCCCTTCTCCAGGCCGGCCTCCACCAGCCGACCGACGCACCCATCGACGACCTCGCAGGCCTCGATGCCCGCCCGGAGGTCGGCCGAGTGGCCGACGAGGTCCCCGTTGGCGAAGTTGACCAAGATGAAGTGATAGACGCCGCTCCGGATCTGGGGGATGAGCTTACCTGTTATCTCGGGGGCGCTCATCTCCGGCTTCTCGGCGTAGCTGGGGACCTTGGGGCTGGGTACCAGGATGCGGTCCTCGCCGGGGTAGGGGTCCTCCACCTGGCTGTTGAAGAAGAAGGTGACGTGGGCGTACTTCTCGGTCTCGGCGATCCTGAGCTGCCTCAGGCCGCGGGCGCTGAGGACCTGGCCCAGGTTGTTCCCGACCTCCCTCTGGGGGAAGGCCACCGGCAGGTCCAGGTTGCGGTCGTAGACGCTCATGCAGACGAAGTGCGCCTGGGGCTCTTTGCGCCTGGCGAACCCTTCGAAGTCGGGCTGCGTCAGGGCGTAGGTGATCTGCCGGGCCCGGTCCGAGCGGAAGTTCCAGAAGATCACCGAGTCGCCGTCTTCGATGGTGGCGATGGGGTCGCCGTCGGCGTCGGCCATGACGACGGGCTGGACGTAGTAGTCGGTCTCGTCCCCCCGTTCATAGGCGTTGCGCACGGCCTCGAAGACATCGGTCTCCTCGTGGCCTTCGCCCAGGGTGAGGAGGTCGTAGGCCCTCCGGGTGCGGTCCCAGTTGCTGTCCCGGTCCATGGCGTAGTACCTGCCCACGATGGAGGCGATGCGCCCGACGCCGATCCGCCGGATCTGCTCCCTCGTCTCCCTGAGGAACCGCTCGGCGCTCCTCTCCGGGACGTCCCTCCCATCGAGGAAGCAGTGGATGTACACCTCGCCGAGGCCCTCCCTCCTGGCCAGCTCCAGGAGGGCGTAGAGGTGGCGGGTGGTCCCGTGGATGCCCTGGTCGCTGAGGAGGCCCATGAGGTGCAGCCCGCCGCCCCTCTTCTCGCAGTGCCTGACGGCGCCGAGAAGCGCCTCGTTCTTGTAGAAGCTGCCGTCCCCGATGCTGCGGTTGATCTCCTCGAGGGGCTGCCACACCACCCTGCCGGCGCCCATGGTCAGATGGCCCGGCTCGCTGCCGCCCTGGGTGCCCTCGGGGACGCCGACGGCGTTGCCTGTGCACTTGAGCAGGGTCCAGGGGTAGGCCTCCATGTACCTGTCGTTGTTGGGGGTGCGGGCGAGGCGGACGGCGTTCCCCCTCTCCTCCTCGCTGTATCCCCAGCCGTCCCTGACGATGAGGAGGACCTTCATCCAGACCCCCATGAGCGGTTCTTTTATAAATGCCTTGAAGATTTTGAAGGTAGATCGGCGGAGGCCGGGGAATGCAGAAGGACGAGGACTTCGGCGGGTGGTTCGACAGGGTGATCCTCGAGGCCCAGGTCGTGGACGACCGGTACCCGGTCAAGGGGTTCAGCGTCTACATGGGCTGGGGGTTCAGCATCGCCAAGCGCATCATAGGGCTCCTGGAGGAGAGGCTGGAGGAGGGGGGCCACCAGCCGATGCAGTTCCCCGTCGTCATTCCCGAGGACTCCTTCATGAGGGAGGCGGAGCACATCGAGGGGTTCGGCGGCGAGGTCTTCTGGATCACCCACGCCGGGGACAGGAGGCTCGAGCGGAGGCTCGTCCTCAGGCCCACGTCCGAGACGGCCATCTACCCCCTCTTCAAGATCTGGATCAGGTCCCACGCCGACCTCCCCCTCCTGATGCACCAGACCTGCAACGTCTACCGCTACGAGACGAGGGCCACCCGGCCCCTCTACCGGGGCAGGGAGTTCCTCTGGAACGAGGCCCACACCGCCCACGCCGACTACGAGGACTCCGAGAACCAGGTCCGGAATGCCGTCGAGATCTACTCTAGCGTCTATGACCGGCTGGGCCTCAGCTATATTCTTCTCAAGAGGCCCGACTTCGACAAGTTCGCAGGCGCCGTCTACAGCCTCGCGTTCGACACCTGGAACCCGGATGGGAAGGTGAACCAGATCGGAACCGTACACGAACTAGGCGACAACTTCGCCAAGGCCTTCGAGGTGACCTATGAAGACGAGGCCGGAGAGCAGCGGATCGCATACACCACGTGCTACGGCATGGGCATGGGCAGGACCCTCGCGGCAACCATATCTCACCACGGAGACGACCACGGCTTGGTCCTGCCCCCCG
>Ga0111229_129_pt1 | contig 14375 bp, 12 predicted proteins | sample DeeMarSWOR152_54_FD_80383 | JGI IMG/M metagenome (GOLD analysis project Ga0111229, IMG submission 80383) | Crenarchaeota group-15 archaeon DG-45 | reverse complement strand
CTCAGACTCAGGGGGAGGGAGAGGCCGAACTCTATGAGCTTCGCGTCGGCGAAGGGGATCCTCAGCTCAACGCCCGCGTCGGCGCATACCTTGTAGTCCCGCCCGTAGTTGACCGTGTGGGCCTCGGCGACGTCCCTGAACATGGTGTCCCTCACCGCGTCGCCGGCGTCGGCGTGCTCCCGGACGTATCTGAGGTAGCCCCCGAAGAGCTCGTCGCTCCCGTTCCCAGAGTAGAAGACGCGGCTGCCGTGGCCGGCGGCGCTCCTCGCCGCCCAGCGCAGGGGCAGGGCCACGGCGACCTTCATCGGGTTGGCCTCCTCGACGCCGCGCAGGACCTCGTCCAGATCCTCCTCCACCTCCGACGCCGCGAAGGACTCGAGGCGGATGGGGAGGCCGAGGCCCTCGGCCGCCTCCTCCGCCGCCTCGAACTCCGAGCCCTCCACGCCCACGCAGACGAGGTCCAGGTCGACGCCGCATCGGTCCAGGCAGTGGGCGAGCAGGGAGCTGTCGATCCCACCGGAGAAGCCGAGGGAAGCCCTGACGACGCCCCGGGTTCGGGCCTCCACTGCCTCGGAGAGCAGGGCGTCCAGCGACACCGCCGCCTCCTCCATCGACACGGCCCGGACGGGGGGCTGGATGAGGCTTCGAATCCGGTGCAGGCGCGTGCCTCCCAAGGTCATCTCGGCCACGCAGCCCGGGGGGAGGGGCTCGGCCTCGATGCCCGCGCTCCACAGCATCTTCCTGTTGGACGCCGCGCCTAGGATGTTTCCCGACACCCCGAAATAGAGGGGGACGACGCCGATGGGGTCTCGGCCGCAGAGGACCCTCCCCCTCTCGGCGACCGCGACGGCGTAGGAGCCGTCCTCCTCCGCGATGAGCCTGCGGATGCCTCGGGCGGGGTCCTCCCCCATCAGGTCCGCGGCCATCGACAGATCGGAGGGCCCCGAGCTCCCCCAGAGCCTGCCCTCGAAGATCATGGCGTAGCCGTGTTGGCTGATGGGCTGGGGCGGGTCGCCGGGCATGGCCTTGACGAGCTTGTGCCCGAGGGCTACCCCCGAACGGAGGGCGGAAGAGCCCGGCGGAGAGGGGAGGAGCATGACGCCGTCCGGCGTCGCGAGGCCGTAGCCGTCCCCCGGGGTGGGGGAGGCCGCCCTGAGCATTCGGTTGATCTGGGCGGAGACGTCTGCGCCGGTCGTGCTGAGCAGCGCCGCGATGAGGCCCATCTATCGGGTACAACGCCTTCGTGCGATATGGGAGTTGTCGTCGGCCCTGGAAAAAAGGGTTTGGAGGCCCTCTAGGCCGCCGCCTTCCTGCCCTTGCCCGTGATGACGTACTTCCCCTTGACGGGGCTCTCGACGTAGCCCTCCTTGCTCAGCCCGCGGAGCTTGGCCATCACCGTCCGCCAGGGGATTCCCGCCTGCTCGCCGATGTCCTTGCAGCCGGCGGGCTCCTTGAGCTTGGCCAGGGCCCTCAGTATGCCCCTCTGCTCTTCGCCTAGCTCGCTCATATCGTCACCGGGAAGAGGGGCGGCGGCCCGGGGTAAAAATGCTTCGCCTCAGCCCTGGTAGTCCTCGGCGGCCTCGAGGATGGCGTCGACCTGCTCCTCGGCGAGGCGGGCGCCGTGGAGGAGTCGCCCCTTTCTGGGGTCGCCGGCGAGCGCCGACTTCTTGATGGGGAGTGGCCTCTCGAACCTGAAGAGGGTTTTGAAGCTGATGGCGGCCCTCCATCCGTGCTCCCTGGCGTAGGCCTCCTCCTCCGGGGGGAGCTCCCAGGGCATCTCCACCTTGTCGACGACGCCGTAGCCGATGAAGGAGTCGCCCTCCTCCGCCCTCATCGCCAGCAGGATGACGGTGCCCCGCCTCCACCGCCTAGAGATGCCGGGGTAGTACTTCCTCAGCTCGTAGACCTGCCGGAGCCAGTCCTCGGTGCTGATGCGGAGGATGTAGCCCGGGTTCTCCTCCTGGGCCATGATGATCAACCTTCGATGGAACTGCATTTAAGCCTATTCCGGCTGCTCCTCGATGATATCGGAAAGCGCCGCGGCTGCGAAGAGAGGAAAGGCGGATCAGGGGGAAAGGATCATGGTGACGCCCATATCCATTGGGGAGCCTTGAGTCACGCATTAAATGAATCAGTTTCGCGCGCGAATTTTAATATGCCATTAAGGTATTAAGAAAAATATTCAACCGCAGCCTCGGCGAACGGGAGGTTTAAGCGACGGGCAGCAAGGATGTTCAAATAGTGAGGACCACGTCCTGGTCCGCCGGTCCCGGGTGCCACGGCGGCTGCGGGGTGCTGGCGAGTGTCGTGGATGGTGAGCTGGTTAAGATAGAAGGCGATCAGGACCACCCCTGGAATCAGGGCCGCCTATGCGCCAGAGCCCTGGCGATGAAGCAGTACGTTTACCACCCTGACCGGCTCACCCGTCCCCTCAAACGAGTGGGATCGCGGGGAGAAGACAGGTGGGAGGAGATCTCCTGGGACGAGGCCTTCGACCTCATCGAGGGGAAGATGAAGGGGATCCGCGGGGAGTTCGGCCCGGAGAGCGTCGTCTTCGCCATGGGAACCGGCAGGGATATCCCGCCATGGATATGCATGCTCGCCTACGCGTTCGGCAGCCCCAACGTCATGTTCAGCCTCAGCGGCATAGCCTGCTACAGCCCGAGGATAGCGGCGGTGGAGACGGTCCAGGGGGATTACTGCGTCCTCGACGCGGGGCAGTGGCTTGCGGACCGCTACGAAGATCCGAGATACGAGGTCCCCCGATGCATCGTGGTCTGGGGATACGACATCCCGGCCTCGTGCCCGGACAATTTCTTCGGCCACTGGATAGTCGACCTCATGAAGAGGGGCTCGAAGATCATCGCCATCGACCCCCGGCTGTCGTGGTTCGCCTCTCGGTCTGAGATATGGCTCAGGCTCAGGCCGGGGACGGATGGCGCCCTGGCCATGGGCTTTCTCAACGTCGTTGTGAACGAGGGATTGTACGACGGGGATTTCGTCGAGAGATGGACGAACGCGCCCCATCTGATAAGATGCGACACCGGGAGGCTGCTCCGGGAGAGCGACCTGGCGGGGGGAGGCTCCCCCGAGAACTTCGTGGTCTGGGACGCCGAAGGGCAGAGGCCGGTGGTCTGGGATGCGGGCGACGTCGAGTACCGGGAGCCCGATGTGAGGCCGGCGCTGGAGGGGCCCTTCGAGGTCGATCTGCCGGATGGGACCCGCGTGGAGGCAAGGACGGTGTGGGACGTGTTCCGCGAAGAGGTGGACCGTTATCCGCTGGAGCGCGTCGCCGAGATCACGTGGGTCCCTGAGAGGGATATCCGCGAAGCGGCTAGGCTTTACGCGGATAGCAAGCCCGCGGCGATACACTGGGGGGTGCCCATCGATATGACGCCCGCCGTCACCCCCACCGCCCAAGCGATCGCCGACCTGTGGTGCATCACCGGAAACCTGGATGTGCCCGGCGGGAACGTGATCTCCCGCTATGCCTTCGACGCGGTAGCGTATGCCCTGCCGGGGGCGGAAGGAGTCATCAGGCTGGCGTCCAAGGAGATGGACGAGAAAAGGATCGGAGCCGACCGCTACGGGCCTCTGAGAAGGTTCATCTGGCGGGCTCAGACGGACCTCGTTCTGGACCAGATATTCACCGGGGACCCCTACCCCATCAGGGGCATGTGGATACAGGCGTGCAACCCGATCGGGGGCATAGGCCTCGACCCGAAGAGGTGGATGGAGGCCATCAAGAAGCTCGACTTCGTTGTCGCGGTCGACCTGTTCAAGACCCCAACCACCCAGCTGGCCGACGTCGTTCTGCCCGCGGCGAGCTTCCTCGAGAAGGAGGGCATCAGGAGCTGGTGGGTGCCGCTTCAGACCATCAACAGGGCGATAACGGTGGGCGAATGCAGGCCCGATGTGGAGATCAACTTCGAGCTGGCCAGGAGGTTCGACCCGAACTTCCGCTGGAACACCATCCACGATCTGTTTGACGAGATCCTCAAGCCCTCCGGCATGACCTTCCGTGAGCTGCAGGAGAGGGGGGGCTGGGCCCTGCCGCCGGAGGGGCACCCCAGCGCTCCCTACCGCAGATATGAGAAGGGGCTGCTGAGGCCGGATGGGCGACCCGGATTTCAGACCCCCTCCGGCAAGGTCGAGCTCTACTCGACCCTCCGGGAGGATTGGGGGCTGGAGCCCGTGGCCCATCACGAGGAGCCCCCGTTCACCCCCGTCAGCCAGCCCGAGCTGGCGAGGAGCTACCCGATCATCTTGTCCACCGGGAGGAGGTCCCCCGTCTACTTCCATTCGGAGCACAGGAACATCCCCTGGCTGCGGCAGATCGATCCCGACCCCATCGTCGAGGTCCATCCCGACACGGCTAGGTCGCTGGGCGTGGGCAACGGGGAGTGGGTCTGGGTCGAGAACTGGCTTGGCAGATGCATGTTCAAGGCCAAGGTCACCCCGGTCGTGCCCACATGGATGGTGATGGCGACCCACGGCTGGTGGTTCCCCGAGAGACCGGCGGCGGAGCCCTCCCTCTTCGACGTGTGGAGATCGAACGTCAACCAACTTTTTCCCATGGGGCATCAGGGGAAAGACGGCCTCGGCGCCCCCCTTAAGCACATGCTCTGCAAGGTCTACAGGGTCGGCAGGGAGGATGGGGACGTTGCGTGAAGAGGCTAGGCACGGCCTCCTGATAGACTACGAGTACTGCACCGGCTGCCGCACGTGTCAGGTCGCCTGCGCCCAGGAGTTCGGGTGGCAGGCGGGGATGGGGGGGATGCAGGTGATGGAGACGGTCCAACAGCTGCCAGGGGGAAAAGCGTATCTCGCCTTCCTGCCGTTCCCCACCGAGCTATGCACCCTGTGCGCGCATAGAACAGGGAGAGGGCTCGAGCCGGCGTGCGTAAAGCATTGCATGGCGGGGTGCATGAAATACGGCCCCATCAAAGAGCTGGCCAAAGAGATGGCTGACAAGGCGAGAATGGTGCTCTGGGCACCTCGTTAGTCGCTCCGCGCGCCTAGGACATGCGGAACAACCTGGATTGAATCGCATTCAGACCCATCCGCTCGCGCTTATCGCCCTGGGATTAAGATAGCATTCTCGCTATGGCGGGGTATCATCGCCTCACCCATGCACGCGGGAGAGGCCGTCGATTCAGATGCCCCTCTCCACGATGAACTTGTTGTAAAAAATTTCTATCAGCCTCCCGTACGCCCACGGCACGATGACGATGACCGCCGCGAAGAACATGATCATCATCGCCATCCACTCCATCTGCATGGGGATCGCGACCTTCAGGGAGCCGTACTGGTAGATGGTCATCGTGGGTATCGAGGAGAACGTGGAAGAGAAATAATCAAGGGTTCTATTGATGAACGCCGACACCAAGGTCAGCATGAATCCGGCTTTCCAGTACCTCCTCGATTCCAACATGCGACGCATCCCCCTTCTCGCGCGATACGGATTCGGCATATTAATAGACTTTAGGTTCGAGTGAACTCTCCCAGCGCCCTCTCCCATCCGCCATCTCGACGGCGCTCATGACCTCCCGGACCCAAGCGCCCTTGAAGCTCCCCTGATTCTCAGCATGGAAAGAGCTGCTCCGCCCGGTTCGCCAGGGAGGGGAGCTCCCTCCGGATCTTCTCCAGGTGGTCCAGGTCGATCTCCGCCGCGATGACGCACTCCCTGTCCGGGGCCTTCGCCAGCACGATGCCCCAGGGGTCGACGATCATGCTCTTGCCGTAGCATGCCCTCGTCCCGCCGCCGTGGGTGCCCACCTGGGCCGGGGCGACGACGTAGACCTGGTTCTCGATGGCCCGGGCGCGGAGCAGGGGCTCCCAGTGGTCCTTGCCGGTGTAGAGGGTGAAGGCGGCCGGGACGAAGAACACCTTGGCCCCCCCGACCGCCAGGCGGCGATAGAGCTCGGGGAAGCGGACGTCGTAGCAGATGGAGAGGCCCACGGGGCCGAGGGCGGTCTCGGCGACCACGACCTCATCGCCGGCCTGGATGGTCGCCGACTCCCGGTGGACCGGCTGCCCCTCGATGGCGATGTCGAAGAGGTGGATCTTCCGGTACCTGGCGACGATCTCCCCCCGGGGGTCGAGGAGCACGTTCGTGTTGAACACCCTGCCCGCCCGGCCCCCCCTCTCGGGCATGCTCCCGCAGTGGAGGTAGATCCCGTGCGCCCGGGCCCTCTCGGCCAGGCGCCGGATGGTCGGGCCGGGGATGTCCTCGGCGTTGTCCAGTATCTCCCTGCCGGAGCCGAGGACGTTGAAGTACTCGGGCAGCCCGACCAGCTCGGCCCCCCGCTCCGCGGCCTCGTCGATGAGCCGCTCCGCCTTCCCGAGGTTGACCTCCTTGTCCTCCCGGGAGTTCATCTGCACAGCAGCGACGAGCATGGTCTCTTCCAACTAGAAAACTCCTGTGATTACCCCTGTAAAAGCGTTCTCATGCTCATCCCTCAGCTCGCGGGCCTTCCGACCAGATGCCTCGCCGAATCGGGGAGCGCGACCACATCTCTCGGGGCTGCCCGGATATCTAAACCGGCTCCGGCTCCTCCTCGATGAAATCGGTGAGGGCCCTCTGCTCGGCCTCCTCCTTCTCGAGCCTCCTCCACTCCTCCTCGTCGACGACGCCGCCGACCTGCTCCTTGATGGCCTTCGCCATCCTCGGGCCGATGAGGGGGATCTCGACGAGCCTGCTGAGCGGCGCCCGCTTCAGGCTGTCGATGGTGGTGAAGCCCGAGTTGTAGAGGACCCGAGCCCGCACCCGGCCGATGCCCCGGAGCCTGACCAGGGGAAGGAGGCGATCGGTGACGCCGTGCCTCACACGGTCCCTGAGCCGACTCAGGTGCCGCCGGTGGTCGGGGAGTCCCAGCACGCCGGCGAGCTCGTGGGCGGCGTAGAGGAGCCACTCGGCGTTGTGGACGGCGCTGTACCTGTCGCCGGGCTGGACGGAGAACCGCTCCAGGAGCTCGGCCTCCGACGTCTCGTCGATCCAGGCGTTGAGGACGAGGGCCGTCTTCACCTCGCCGAGGAACTGCTCGTAGTCGACGAAGTCCCCGCCCTCGGGGAGGGGGACGGCGAGCTCGTCCATGTGCCCCTCGACGAAGGCCTCGACGTCCTCGCCCTCCCGGCTCCGGGGCCTCAGGATGGGCCGCATGTCCGGCGTGTGGCAGACGAGGTGGAGCCAGGTGAGGTCGGTCACCTCCGGGGCCCCCCTCCTCAGGCCGTCCCTCAGGACGACGGCGCTCAGGGGGTCGATGTAGAGCTCTGAGACCCGACGGCCGAAGTCCGTCGCGTAGACGTACTCCCCCTTGAACTCGATCATGCCCTCGAGACCTAGGTAGCGGAGGATGGCGTCGAGGATCTTCCTGATGTTCGCCGGCGGGTAGTGGTAGCCGTAGAAGGTGCCGCCGAAGAAGTCGAGGAGGCCCCCCTCGGAGTGGGCGTAGTCCGAGGCGACGGCGGCCAGGGCGTGCCCCCGGAGGGCCGGCTCCGACGCGAGCCTGCTGTAAAGTCTCTCGGGCTCGGAGAGGACGTAGTTCTCCATCAGCGCGTCCTGCTCGTTCGACGACGAGGCGATGAGGACCGCCTCCCCGAACGCGTCGTACTGCGGCCGGCCCGCCCTCCCGCTCATCTGCTTGTACTCCATGACCGAGATGGGGTACATGCCGTAGCCGGGGACGAAGCGGCGGTAGCTCCCGATGACGACGGTCCGGGCCGGCAGGTTGACGCCGGCGGCCAGGGTCGGCGTCGCGGCGATGATCTTGATCGTCCCGGATTTGAAGGCGTCCTCGACGAGGCGGCGGTGCTCCGTCCGCAGGCCGGCGTGGTGGAAGGCCGCGCCCTGCGCGATCGACGCCGCCAGCTCGTCCGAGAGGCTGGTCTTCTCCCCGCGGACCGTGATGTCGGTCGAGACCTTCTGCAGCCTCCCCAGGTCCCGCTTCGAGAGGACGCCGGCCAGGGCCGAGGCCGCCTCCCTCGCGAGGCTCATGGATCGCCTGCGGCTCTCGACGAAGACGAGGGACTGGCCGCCCCCGAGGACGGCGTTGAGGGCGATGTTGAGGGCGTCCATCTGGTGGAGGGGCTCCAGCTTCTTGATGCTGCCGTCCCTGAAGATGATGGCGTCGTTGAGGTCGACGCCCTCCCGGAGCTCCACGGGCCGCCAGTCCGTCGCCACCCACTCCGCCCCCAGCCACTCCGCCACCTCCTCCGCGTTCCTGATGGTGGCGCTGAGGGCGAGGACCTGGAGGCCGGGCTTCAGCTGCCTGAGCCGGGCGAGGGCCACCTCGAGGGTGGGGCCCCGGTCGCCGCCGATGAGGTGGATCTCGTCCGCGACGACGAGGGAGACGCCGTCCATCCAGGGCGACCTGTGCCGGAGGAGGGAGTCGCACTTCTCGTTCGTCGTGATGACGATGTCGAAGGGCTCGAGCCAGGGGGTGGAGCTGTCCAGGTCGCCGGTGCTGATGCCCACCCGGATCTTCCGGCCGTCCCGCCGCTCCACGCCGGCGTAGGCCTGGAAGGTCTCGTACTTCTCCCAGGCGAGGGCCCGGAGGGGCGTCATGTAGAGGACCTTCCCGCCCCCCTCGACGACGTGCTTCATGGCGCAGAGCTCGGCGATGAGGGTCTTGCCGCTGGCGGTGGGGCTGGCCATGACCAGGTTCCTCCCGTCGAGGACCCCGGCCCTCAGGGCGTCCTCCTGGGGCGGATAGAGCTCGTCGTAGCCCTGCTTGAGCAGCACCTCCTTGACCCCCTCCGGCACGTCGAGCTCCGTGACCCTCAAGCGCCCCAGCCCTTCGCCTACTGTAGTGATGAAGTCGGAATATTAATCTACGGGGCCGGGCCCCCTATGGGCAGGTGAAATCGCATGGTCGTTGAGAAGTCCATAATCTACTTCGACAAGCCGGGCGAGGTGAACACGGACAGGGTGCTGGAGGCCGCCAAGAAGCGGGCGGACGAGCTGGGAATAAGGGATATCGTCGTCGCCTCGACACGGGGCGGGACCGGCGTCAAGGCGGTGGAGGCCTTCAAGGGGTACAACGTCGTCGTCGTCACCCACTCCGCGGGCTTCAGGGAGCCCGGGGGACAGGAGCTGGAGGGGGCCGCGGCGGAGAAGATCAGGAAGGGCGGCGGCAAGATCCTCACGACGGGCCACCCGACGGCGGGCATCGACAGGGCCATCAGGAGCAAGTTCGACACCGTCGGCTACTCCGAGATCGTGGCCCAGACCCTGAGGCTCCTCTGCCAGGGGATGAAGGTCGTCGTCGAGATCGCGGCCATGGCGGCCGACGCCGGGCTGATACCGGCGGACAAGGACGTCGTCGCCATCGCCGGGTCGAGCAGGGGCGCGGACACGGCCGTCGTCATCAAGCCGGCGAACTCCATGAGGCTTTTCGACCTCGTGGTCAGGGAGATCATCGCCAAGCCCAGCGCCCTGTAGGCCGAGCGGCTCCTCAAGGGCTCTCCATTTTTTCCTTTCCGCCTGGGCTGTGAGCAGCCGAGCCCGTATATGCATCCATGGCGAGGTGCTCCCCTACGATGCGGTCCTCTTGTACACCCCCGGCCTGGGCGAGTAGATGGTGCCGTCGCGCATGAGGACGCCGATGAGCTTCGCCGCGTCGGCCCTGCTTATCTGGTGGTCCTCTAGGAGGGCGTTGAAGAGGTCCTCGTCCCTGACGACGCCCGTGACCCTCTCCATCTCGGCGATGACGCCGAGCACCTTCTGCAGCTGGACCTGGAGGCTGCGGGGCTTCCCCGTCATGATGAGGTCGATGTCGATCTCGCCGGTGGTCACGTCGATGCCCACCTGCTCCAGGCTCCGCTGCATGAGGGCGACGACGGCCTCCGCGTCCTCCACGGAGACCTCCTCCCTGAGGTGGACCCGGGCCCGGGCCTCCGCCAGCCTGACCAGGGACTCGAGCTGCCTGGGGGTGATGCTGATGGCCGAGGCCTCGCCCCCCTCCGCCGACGCTGCCCGCATCTTCAGGTAGAAGTCCCTGAAGCGCTCGACGACCTCCTGGGTCATCACGGGCCTGAGGCGCTTCGCGAATCCGATGTACTTCCTCATCAGCGTCGGCTCGATGGGGGGCGTGATGGGGGTGCCGGCGGCCCTGTGGAGGCCCAGGATGTGCTCCGCCGTCCGGGCGTCCCGGTCCGTCTCGGGGGTGTCCCTGAGGACGAAGATGAGGTCGAAGCGGCTGAGGATGGTGACGGGGAGGTTGATGTTCTGGGCGATGGTCTGGTAGGGGTTGTACCGGCCCAGGGTGGGGTTCCCCGCCGCCAGGATGGAGGTCCGGGCGTTCAGCGTCGCGACGATGCCGCCCTTGGCGATGGAGACCACCTGCTGCTCCATGGCGGGGTGGATGGCGTTCCGGTCCTCGTCCCGCATCTTGTCGATCTCGTCGATGCAGCAGATCCCCTCGTCGCCGAGGACCAGGGCGCCGGCCTCCAGGATGAAGCTGCCCGTCCCCCCCTCCCGGACGACGGCGGCCGTCAGCCCCGCCGCGGTGGAGCCCCGGCCGGTGGTGTACAGGCCCCGGGGCGCGGCCCTCCCCGCGTACTGGAGCATCTGGCTCTTGCCGGTGCCTGGGTCGCCGACGAGGAGGACGTTGATGTCGCCGCGGATGCGGACGTCGGGGAGCTCCTTGGTGACGCCGCCGAAGAGGAGGTACATGATGGCCTCCTTGATGGCCTCGTGGCCGTAGATGGAGGGGGCGATGGAGCGGAGGACCAGCCTGTGGATCCACGGGTCGGCCACCATCTCCCTGATCCGGGCCTCGTCCTCCGGGGTGATCTCCAGCATCTCCATCTCCCGGCCGCTCACGTCGATGTTGTTCGCCTCCAGGTAGAGGTCGAAGATGCGGAGGATGCCCCCCCGGCCCCGCCTCTCGAGGAGCCCTATCGTCCCCGTCAGGCTGATCCGGTCCCCGGGCCGGGCGATGTCCACCAGGTCGTCCCTCAGGTCGATGGCCACCGACCGGGGCAGCTGGCCCGGCGGGAGCTCCTCGGGCCGCTCCTGGATGGTGATCCTCTGGGAGTCGATGAAGACGGACTCCTCGGGGACCAGCTCGAACCCGGTCCGCCTCTTGCAGGAGGTGCACTCCGGCGGCGTCCTCAGGAACTGGCTGTCCTGCTCCAGGAAGATACTCTCCCCGCACGACCTGCATCGGAACGTGCCCCTGATGATGAGGGGGGTCACCGCCGACGCCCTGACGATGATGCCGTTCACCATGACGAGCCTGCCGATGTGCTCCGAGCCGATCCTCCGCAGGGGCGTCTCATGGGGGAGGCTCCTCAGCCGGACGTGGATCTCCCGGACGCGCTCGGCGTACTCCCGGTCCCGCATCCGGAGCTTCGACCGGACGGCGTCCTCGAACTTGGCCAGGTGCTCCCCGGGGTCCTCCAGCACGCTCGTGGCCAGCTCGGTGTCGAAGGCGTAGAGGTCGTGGAAGTCGACGATCAGCGACCTCCGCCCCTCGACGATCATCTCGGAGAGGTCCTGCTCGTACTTCAGGGCGCCCTCGGCGTCCTCGAACCCCTCGATGAACCTGGTGAAGGCCTCCTCGGCGGAGATGAGCCTCGACCCGTCCATCTACCTCGCCTCCAGCCTCCTCATCTCCCCCCGCCAGGACGAGATCAGGCCGTGGAGCGCGCCGTAGAGGGCGGCCTCCTCGGGCTGCAGGGCCCCCGACGCGGCGGCGACCTCGGCGGAGGCCATCCGGGCGACCTTGCCGATCCGGGCCTCCATGATGTCCCGGAACCTCCCCCTGAGCCTGTCCAGCTGGTCCATGCGGGCCTCGTCGCCGGCCGCCTCCCGCGCCAGGCGGGAGAAGGTGAGGTACGCCCTCTGGTAGAACTTCTCGGGCAGCGGGGAGGGCCGGCCGTGGGGCTGGTAGAGCTCCCTGTAGTGGATCTGGGTCCACTCCTCGCCGCTCACCCCGTCGTCGGCGAACCGGGCCAGCCCTGCCTCGACGAGCTCCCGGGCTATCCACAGGGTCGCCGTGAGCTGCCCGCCGGCCTCGGTCTCCTCGACGAGGATGCCGGAGGTCTCTATCCGGGGGATGTTCCTCGTGGCGACCAGCCCCACGGACATGTTCTCGAACTCGAAGCGGAGATCCTCCACGGACGGCGTCAACCCTCGGCCTCCCGGTAATAACCTATTACCGCCACATATAGAACTATTCTTACGCTGGGTGAGATTAACACCGGGGGTCATCCCTTAAATCTCGCCGTCCCCGAGAGAAGAGTTATATGGAAACGGCGATGAGCGTCGAGGCGGACTTGGGGTCCCTCGTCGAAGAGATCAGGAGGCTCGCGGGCGACCCCCGCGTGCGCCGGCTGGTGGAGGGGCGGGTCGCCGAGTTCAAGGAGGTGAACGGGGAGGGCTCACCGGCTTGGTTCATCGAGCTTGTCTACTGCCTCCTCACGGCCTACTCCAGCGCCGAGAGGGCCCAGCTCTGCGTCGACGCCCTGGACGGGTGCGGCGCCCTCGTCGACGGGAGCATCGGCGCGGTGGCCGAGACGCTGAGGCGGGAGGGGCACAGGTTCGCCGATAGGCGGGCGGAGTACATCGTCGCCGTGAGGGGGCTCGCCGGGGGCATCAAGGATGTGATCCGGGGCTTCGGGAGCTCGGCGGGGGCCCGGGAGTGGCTGGTGCGGAACGTGAAGGGGCTGGGGTGGAAGGAGGCGAGCCACTTCCTACGCAACGTCGGGTACCTCGACGTGGCCATCCTCGACCGGCACGTCCTGTCGAACATGAGGGAGCACGGCCTCATACCGGATGGCGGCGGGAAGGGGCTGACGAGGAGGCGCTACATGGAGTACGAGGGCCTCCTCAGGAGGGCGGCCGACAGGCTGGGGATGCCCCTTGGCGAGATGGACCTCTACCTCTGGTACAGGAAGACGGGGAAGGTCCTCAAATAAGAGGCCGGACCGTGGGATGCGAGGCCAGCTGAGGATATTTATAGCGCCCAGATGAAATGACAGGCGATCAGGCCGGAGGAGGAATAGTCTGTGAGGGTAAACGTGGGAGGAGAGATCCGAGAGGTCAGAACCCTGTGGAGGGAGGGGCGGACCGTCCGGATGATCGACCAGCGGAGGCTCCCCCACAGCTTCGAGATCGCGTCGACGGAACACCACGCGGAGACGGCCGCGGCCATACGGGACATGGTGCTCAGGGGGGCCGGCGCCATAGGCGTCGCAGGGGCCTACGGCATGGCCCAGGCCGCCATGGAGGCTGGTGATTTACCGCCGGAGGGGTTCGAGGGCTACATGGCCGCGGCGGCGGATCGGCTCAGGGGGACGCGGCCTACGGCCGTCAACCTCTTCCACGCCGTCGACCGGTGCCTGAGGGCCGCGGCCCGCGGCCCCGTGGCCGAGCGCGTTCGCGGGGTCGTCGCGGAGGCCGACGCCATCGCCGAGGAGGACCTCTTGGCCTCGACGAGGATCGGGGAGCTCGGGGGCGAGCTCATCGGCGACGGCTGCAGGGTCCTGACCCACTGCAACGCGGGCGCCCTGGCCTTCATCGACCTGGGCACGGCCCTGAGCCCCATCCGGTTCGCCCACCGGCGGGGGAGGGGAGTGTTCGTCTTCGTCGATGAGACCCGGCCCCGGTGCCAGGGGTCGAAGCTCACGGCCTGGGAGCTCCGTCAGGAGGGGATTCCCCACGCCGTCATCGTGGACGGCGCCGCCGGCCTGTTCATGCAGCGGGGGGAGGTGGACCTGGTCATCGTGGGGGCGGACAGGGTCGCGGCCAACGGCGACGTCGCCAACAAGGTCGGGACCTACGGGACGGCGGTCCTCGCCCGGGAGAACGGCGTCCCCTTCTACGTGGCGGCGCCGGGGATGACCTTCGACCTGGGCTGCGGGACCGGCGACGAGATCGAGATCGAGGAGCGGGGCGCCGAGGAGGTGCTCGGCATGTGGGGCGTCGACGACGACGGCAGCCCCGCCTGGGTCCTGGTGGCCGCGGAGGGGACGCCCGCGCGGAACCCGGCCTTCGACATCACCCCGGCCCGGTACGTCACGGCCTTCATCACCGAGAGGGGGATACTTAGGCCGCCCTACCCGGAGAGCATCGCCGGGGCCTTCGGGCTCCGGGGCCGGGGCGGAAACTGATCAAGCTTAAATCCGCGGCGCCCGATCCATTCTTGGGCCCGCCCTAGCTCAATGGTCAGAGCATCCGGCTGTAGCTTCCGCCCATGTGGGCGAGGGCATCCAGGCATTGAGCAGACACCGGAGGGTTCCCGGTTCAACTCCGGGGGGCGGGACCACCCCCCCAGCGACGGCGGCCGGCCCGTTTATCAATAGCTACCATTGACAAGGAATTTTCAACGGCCCCATGCGATTAAGGCCTCGGCCGCTGCTGCAGCTCT
>Ga0111229_173_pt1 | contig 14550 bp, 16 predicted proteins | sample DeeMarSWOR152_54_FD_80383 | JGI IMG/M metagenome (GOLD analysis project Ga0111229, IMG submission 80383) | Crenarchaeota group-15 archaeon DG-45 | reverse complement strand
CCCGAATCCGCCAGATCCAGCGAGGCCTGTATCCCCGCGATCCCGCCGCCGACCACCAGGACGCCGCCGTATTTCTGAGCCATGCCATCGCCTCACGGAGCCAGGTACAGCGGGGTGTTCCCCACGACCCTGTCCGGGATGATCAAGCCCCTCTGCTGCAGGACGACGATGTCGCGGAGCACCGCCTGCTCGCCGACGCCGAGCTCCCCGGCGAGGTCCTTGACCGACCGCGAGCCCCTCTTCAGCAGCAGGTACATCCAGCATCGGTGGAACTCGGCCTCGAGGGCCCCGTCGGCGACCTCGTCGAACTCGAGCGGCCCGACCCTCTCCCCGTAGACGTTCCCCCTCTCCGTGAGCTCGAGCTCCCTGCCGACGAGGGTCCTCATCCTGAAGCCCTCGAGGACGGCCTTGGCCGCCGAGGCCCGGTCATGCAGAGCCGGGTCGGACCGCCCCGGGGAGAGGGGGGAGGCGCCCAAGCCTCGGATGCGCTCCATGAATCCCCTGATGGCCTCCACGGGTCCGCTTTCATCCACGGCGGAGGCCCATCTCAGCTCCAAGCGCTCCGGCGGGAAGCCCGCCAGGGCGAGGAGCTTCTTGATCATCCTCACCCTGCGCTCGGCCTGCAGGTCTCCCTCGATGAAGTGGCAATTTCCCGGCTCGCAGCCGACGATGATGACGCCGTCGACGCCCCTGAGGAGGGCCTCGAGCACGATGGCGGGGTCGATGCTGCCGGTGCATCTAACCCTCAGGGTGCGAAGCTTCATCGGCGCCGTCCGGAGCGCGGCGGCGACCCTATCGGGGTCGGCGCACCAGTCGCATATGAGCAGAAGGGCCTCGAGCCCATCCTCATTCATTCTCCACCGCCTCCGCCGTCAAGGCCCGGATGAGGGACGCGTCCGGGGGTTTCCCCATGGCGATGGCCCTCTCCGGGCAGCTCGCCGCGCACACGCCGCAGCCCTTGCAGAGCCCCTCGTCCACCCTCGCTACGCCGTTCTCGTCCTTGTGGATGGCGTTGAACCTGCAGACGAGGACGCAGGTCCCGCAGCCGCTGCAGAGGCCCTCGTCGACCTCGGCGCGGTCGGCCTCGCAGAGGCCCTCATCGACGAGGCATTCGGAGCAGGGGCCGCAGTGGAGGCATCTGTACGCCTCGAGGATCCCCTCATCCCTGGTGTAGCCGAGCTCGACCTCCCTGAAATTGCCGATACGCGCATCCGGGGATAGATGGGAGGGCGTATGCCGGGGCCTCTCGACGATGATGTCCTCCTCGGTGGCCCATGTCTTCTCCTCGATCGCCCCCTCCTTCAACAGCGTCATGTCTCCGCCCCGGAGATACAGGTCTATGGCGGATGCCGCATGCTTCCCCGAGGCTATCGCGTCGATGACCGAGGTGGGGCCGGTCACGGCATCCCCTCCGGCGAACACGTTGGGCACGCTCGTCTGGAGGGTGACCGGGTCGACCTCGACCGCGTTCCACCTCGTCACCCCGATCCCCTCGGGGAGGAAGGAGAGGTCGGGGCCCTCCCCCACGGCGATGATGACGGCGTCGAATGGCTCCGCCTCCTCCGAGCCCTCGATGGGTATCGGCCGCCGCCTCCCGCTCTCATCCGGCTCCCCGAGCATCATCCTGACGCACTCGACCGCGCGGACCCTGCCGCCCTCGCCGAGCATCGCCGTCGGGCTCGATAGGAACCTGAGCTTCACCCCCTCGACCTCGGCCTCCTCGACCTCCCCGGCGATGGCGGGCATCTCCTCCCTCGATCTGCGGTAGAGGATCACCACCTCATCGGCCCCGAGCCGGAGCGCGGTCCTCGCGGCGTCGACGGCGACGTTCCCGCCGCCCACGACCGCGACCCTCCCCCTCAGATCGACCGCGGCCCCCGCGTTGACGTCCCTCAGGAACTCCAGCGCGTCGAATACGCCCTCGAGGTCCTCCCCATCGATCATCATACGTCTCGACCGCGCGGCTCCCACGGCGATGAGTATCGCCGCATAACCCTTCCCCCAGATATCATCGAACCGCAGGTCCCTCCCGACCGTGACGCCGGTCCGAACCTCGACCCCCGAATCCGCCAGATAGCCTATCTCGGCATCCAACACGTCCTCGGGCAGCCGGTATCTGGGGAGGCAGGATCGGAGCATGCCCCCGGGCCTCGAGTCGCCCTCGAAGACCGTGACGGGGTAGCCCATCTTCACGAGCTCGTAGGCCGCGGTCAGCCCCGCGGGCCCGGAGCCGATGACGACGATCTTCTCCCCGTGCTTCGGTGAAACGGGCTCAGCTCGGGCCCTCTTCTCGATGGGGAGCTCGGCGTCCGAGACGAGGCGCTTGAGCAGGCGGATGCTGACGGGGGCGTCGAAGTTGCTCCTCTGGCACGCCTCCTCGCACGGGGCGAAGCAGACCCGGCCGCAGACGGCGGGGAAGGGGATGTACCTCCTGATGACCTCCAGCGCCTCCTCGAATCGACCCTGTGAGATCAGCGAGACATACGCCTGGATGTTCACCCGCGCCGGGCATGCCGCTCTGCACGGCGGAAAGGGCTTCGCGCATGGGGCCTGGGAACAGAGGTCACGCTCCTGCGGATGCGAACCCAATCGATTACCCCCGGCATCGAATTCCGCGAATCTATTGGAACGTTCAAACATGATATAAAAATCTTACTCGCTGGATTTGGAAAACCTAACGACAACTTTATTTTTCATAAAGATACTATCGAATTGTTTATTTCCAAGCTGTTTTCAGAGCCGGGGTTCCGCCGGCTCATGCATGGATCCGTCCAACCCCATATCTATATGGGGAGGTCGATCCCGGGCGACCGATCAGCCTTCCTTCACCTCGGCGATGGTGCACCTGAGGAATCCGTAGAGAGGTATCATGGGCCTGACGAAGGGGAGGCCCTGCACTTCCTCCGGCTTGAGGTCGCCCCTCATCGCCTTTCCGAGGAGGTCGAGCCAGTTGTCGAAGCTGTCCTCCTCCCAGGTCGCCGCCAGCGATATCAGTTCCCGCTCTATGGCGTTCAGGATGTTATCGACGGCCCGGACCGTGAAGAATCCGGCCTCGATTATCCCCCTCGACGTCTGGATGTCCCTGATCACGTCGGGGGGCACCTTGGTCTTCCTCGAGAGGACATGGTACAGGGAGGCGAGGACGGCCCACTTCATGCCGAGCCTCTTCAACGTCTTATACTCTACCCCGAAGTGAGACAGAATATATTGAGGCGAATACTCCGTCCTGGCGTCCAAGACTACCGATCAGCCTCCGTTAACCCGAGCAAGTAGTTGTTCCACGGGGCTCATATTTAAGAAAAGCCCCAGGCTATCGGTCTGGATGCCCATGGCCAGACCCAGGAGCTGAGTATAATAAAAGACCGGGATATTTATCGTGCTGTCGCCCGTCGCACGTTGAATATCATGTTGTCTGCCGTCGAACGTCTTGAAGCATTGGGGGCAGAGCGTCACCAGTCCGTCGAATCCACGGTCCATCATCGACTTGAGCTTTGAGCCGGCGATTGAGAGGGCGGCCCCCTCCTCCGAGGCGGAGGCATACGCGCCGCAGCAATCCGTCTTCTCGGGGTAGTCCGATGGCTCGGCGCCCAACGCCCGTATCAGCTCGTCGAACTTCCTCGGGTTCTCGGCGTCGTCGGGCCTCTCGATGCCGCGGGGCCTGAAGGCGTGGCAGCCCGGATGAGCCGCAAGCTTCAGATCCTCGAGGGGCCTGACGACGTTCTCAGCGATCTCCTCCACGCCGACCCGGTCGTGGAGAGCCTCTAGGAGGTGGACTACCCCTGGCCCAGCTCCATATTCGAGGCCCTCTATCTTCAGGACCTCGTTGATCAGACTCCTGAGATCATCGCTCTCGTCCAGATCTCTCCGAACCTCGCAGAACGAAAGGTGACAGCTGTTGCAGAGAGGAAGGATGTCAAGGCCGAGCCTCTCGGCGAGGGCGAGGTTCCGGGCCGAGAGATATTTCCAGCCGATGGGGGAGGCGGCGCTGAAGTAGGGTAGGCCGCAGCAGCTCGCCCCCTCCAGATCCGCCAGCTCGAGGCCCAGCCTGGGGAGAACCGCCCTCGCCGAGAGCTCGAGTCCGTACTGCTCCGTCTGCACCGTGCATCCGGGAAACAGGGCGTACTTCAAATGATCACCCTCATGTCCGACAGCTTCTTCAGAGCCTCCGCGAATCGGCTCAGGTCGCTGGGCAGTGTGGCTTCGGGGAGGCCGAGGGCCGCCCTATCGAGCCGCTCGCCTGTCTTCGCTTGGACCATTCGGGGCTCTTGAACGAGGCCCGACCTTCTGAGGGCCCTATCTCGAACCTTATAGCCCTCGGGGAAATGGTAGCCGATGCGCGCGGAGAGGTTTCTGAGGATGGTGACGACATCGTAGGGGGATATCTCATGGGGGCACGCATCCTTGCATGCGAGACACGAGGTGCAGATCCAGATGACATCGGATCTCAGCAGATCCCTGACTTTGCCTGACTGAACGTCTGTGACAATCTGCCGGGGCGTAAATCCCTCCACGACCAGCGAGATGGGGCACACGCCCGAACACTTCATACACCGCTCGCAGAGCTCTTCGGTGAGGTCGCTGATCGCCCTCTGAAGCATGAATGTGACGAAGTCGACCTCGATCTGACGACCGCCGTAAAACGTCTCCATGAAATCGTCGACTTTGTCGCGGTGCATGGAACCCACGTGAACTCGGAGGTCCCTGTGAGAGGGCAGCATCTCGCCGCAGTAGGGGCATTTTAGGACATCTGCCGATAAACCATGGGTCATCTCACTTTCTCGCGAGCGCAATATCTTTTAAACCTATTGATTAAGGTTTAGGCAGGATTTTTAAGATACGAGGTCATTCCATCGCACCGTTCACGTCTTTAAGCGTATTCCTGAGTTCGATAATTTAACAGTAACTTCAGTCTCATTATCTATCATCAAATCGTTCACAACAATAATCTGGGGCACAATCACCAGCTACATAGAACACATAAATCACACCCCCGATCAACATCGCATCGTGTAGGCACGCCGTTGTATCCAGCAGGTCCGGGCCCATCGCATGTTTTCCAGAGAAAGAGAGGATAGATCCGGAGAGCCACCTGAGAGGCTCATCATCGCTCAGGCACCATCGAGCTAAAACGTTCCTAATCGGGTTGAAAATTCCGAAAATTAAAAAACGCGCTCGGATGGGCCCGGATGCTGCCGCCGCGCCTTCCAACCCATCCGCGAGGCGCGGAAGATGCTGCCTGCCTAATTCTCCTCTTTCTTCCTGAAGCTGAGTATCAGGCTCTCGTACTCGGACCTGACGGCGTCGAGCCGGGTACCCATCCTCGATGTGAGCTCGGATATGTCCCCGTAGGCGGCCTGCGTCGACCGGATCAGTTCGGCGAGGTGCTCCATCTTCGCCATGGTCTCGGAGGCGACCTCGGAGGTGCCGCCCCGCCTGAGGGAGAGGATGGCGCCTATCACGGGGGAGGGCATCATCCTCGCCTCCTTGCAGAGAGAGAGGAAGTCCGAGATATCGACGAGGGCCTGCCGGAGCTCCTCCAGGGCCCTCCTGGAGCTCTCCGGGGGGTTGAGGGTTTCCCGCTCCAGGGCCTCCTTGAACAGGTCGAGGCGCTCGTTTATGGCGACGACCTGCCTCTGGATGGTGGGCACCTTCTCCGGCTTCATGATGTAGAGGTACTCCCTCAGCTCCTTGAGGAGGTCGCCCACGATGATCACCCTCTCCCCGGCCCTCTCCCAGATCTGCCCCGGCGAGAGCCGCTCAACGAGGGCTCCGGTGGTGATGTCGATGGCGATCTCTCGGGTCACGGCCTCAAGCTCGTTTATCCGGTCGCTAAAGCGCTCCATCAAGGCCCCTATCATCCCACAGCGGTCGATACCGCCCCCTTCCGCGGCCCACGGCGGAATCCGCATCCATGCCCATCGGCGCGCTTCCGAAGGCGGCTAAAACCTTCATACGCCTATCTTCTCTTATCTCTTTCGACCTGCGAGGCGAACAGCCCATACTGGAACGACCGGCAGTGCCGGCTTCGATCCCAATTCTTAAAGCCGACCATTCCATAGGGATGGAGCGGCTCGCAGCGGTAACCGCGTGAGGATGATGATGCTTGAAGACTGTACTGTTCGTCTGCGTCCACAACGCGGCGAGGAGCCAGATGGCCGAGGCCTTCTTCAACGAGATGACGGGGGGCGAGCACCTGGGTATCAGCGCTGGCAGCCAGCCGTCGGAGCGGGTGAGCCCCGCCGCCGTCGAGGCCATGGCCGAGGCGGGCATCGACATCGGCGGGCAGAGGCCGAAGAGGCTCACCGCGGAGATGGTGGAGAGGGCGGACAGAGTGGTCATCATGGGCTGCGGCGAGGGGGTCTGCCCCGTGGTGCCCAAGGAGATAGAGGACTGGGAACTGGATGACCCCGAGGGGCGGCCCATCGAGGAGGTCCGACGGATAAGGGATCAGATCAGGACCAGGGTCAGGCAGCTGATCGAAGAGCTATGAGAAGCCGCTCCTCGCGGCTCAAGGCGCTCCCTCCACATCCCTTCAAGGCCCCTATATCCCTGATGGTAGGTTCAAGGAGGGCCTAGCCCCCAAATGGGAGCGACCGGTAGCCCCTTGCGCCCGCCAGAAGGGCGAAAGCCTTGATCCACATGAGGGCGAGCTGCCGACGTCGCAGGATCAGATCATCGGGGGGACGTCAGCATATGTTTATCCTGCCGTGGGCGAGGTCCATGCAGAACTCCTCCAGATGTTCGAACTCGTGGGCGATGGTCTCCTCGATCTCGGGCGACACCGCCCCGAGCTCGACGCCGTCCTCCAGGATGACCTGGGCGGAGACGACCTTGGGCATGTCGATGGGCTGGCCGATGCTGCTGAGGAGCCAGATGTAGGTCTCCTTCACCCCGTTGACCCGCCGGGAGACCTGGTCGGCTATCCTGTAGCTGAGGATGTTGTAGATCTTGCCCACGTGGCTGACCGGGTTCTTCCCCGCGGCGGCCTCGGAGGAGACGGGCCTGTTCAGGGGGATGACGCCGATGACGTTGTTCCCCCTGCCGACCTGGCCGGAGTCGCCGCCCTCCGCGGAGGTGCCGAGGACAGTGAGGTAGAGGCCCTCTATGCCCCTGCCCTGGGCGTCGAGGACGTTCAGGCCCAGGTTGACCTCCTCGAACCCGTAGTTGGCGCTGATGAAATCGTCGATGGCCTCCTCGATCTCGGCCTTCTTCCTGAAGTAGTCGCCCTCGCCCGAGATGAAGCGGTCGACGAGGGCCATGGCGACGGTGAGGTCCAGCACCCGGCCCCTCCTCAGCCCCATGATCTTTATGTCTTCCCAACCCAGTATCAGGCCCTCCGTCTCCGTCAGGGGCGCGAAGCCCACGGTCGCGGAGGTGTCGTTCGCGCCGAGGAACCTGCCCTTCCGCTCGAAGATATCCTGTAGGGCCTTGGCCCCCGGCTTGATCTCGCTCTGGAACGTGACGTGGACATCGGGATCGACGAAACGCAGGTTCCGCCTCAGCCACTCCGTCGTGCTGCGGATGGCGATCTCGTCGACGGGGATCTGCTCGTCGCCGACCCTGAAGGTCGCCCTGTCGCCGTAGATGATGCGCATGGGGCGCAGGATCTCGCCCCCGCCGAACTTGACTCTGGCTTCGCCCGCCGCGAGCAGGCCCTTGTCGAGGTTGTGGTGGAGGATGGCGCCGAACCGCCTCAGGTACTCCTTCGAGAGCTCGATTGAGACCTGGTTCATGACGGCGTCGCAGATGGAGTCGGGGTGGCCGAGCCCCTTACGCTCGCAGATCTCCAGGGGCTGCTCCTCAAGGGCCACCTGCCTGAGCTCGGTCACCAAGATGTTCCTCAAAATAATTCACCTAATTTTTGAATCCCGTTTTCGGTTAGTTGTTAAGCTGGCCTTTAAAACGCTTCGATATTTTTCATAGGGTTAAAATGGACAAGGTTGAACATTTTATTCCCCCGGGAATATCAGGCCATCGATGTTTAAGTCTCGGAGGGCGCCGATGACCTCCTTTATGCCTTCGCACGCGGCTTGAATCACCGTCCGCTCTTCGCCGCCGGCTATCTCGCTCACCCATCTCTCCAGGTGCTCCGAGGCGAGCTGCAGCTCGAGCTTCGGGGCCCCGAGCTCCTTGCCCTCGTCCATCAGGTGGCGTATCGCCGAGCTCATACGATGGATCGGCGTCCGGGTCGCCTCGGGGCTCCCCCATTGTTCCTCCCTGTAGTGGATGCGCATCAGGTCCAGCATGTGCTCCTGCACCTTCAGGATCGCCTCCATCCTGTCCTCGGCCACCCTGAGCCTCACCGGGTACCCCTTCACCTCATCGAAGTAGCTCGCGGTCGCCCGCTGGAGGACATCCACCTCGTAGCCGAGATCCGATTCGGCCCTGAGCCCCTCCACCGGCGGGCTCTGCGAGACCTGAAGGGCCCTGCTCAGGAGGAGCTTGGCGTCGATCCAGAAGCCGTCCTCGACGCTGTGGGCGGCGTTGGCGATGAAGCTCATCCAGAGGTTCACCTCCTGAAGGGCCTCTCCTGACCGAGGCATCAACATGTACAGCACGAACTCCATCTCCCTCAGCCCCACGACCAGCCCCCTCGGGTTCGACCCGATGTCGCCCTGCTCAAGGGCCAGCCCCAGCCAGATGGCTGCCTCCCTGTCGCAGTGGTCGCCGGAGTCGATCAGCCGGTCGTGGAGCTCCCTCACGAGGCCCGCATCGGGTTCGGAATAGAAGGAGGCCAGCGATGGGATGCCCCGCCTGTGGACCAGGGCGCTCTCGAGGGCCAAACCTATGACAACCCTCAACAGCCTCTCGTCCATAAGCGCCACCAGCGATGCCTATACCTCGATTGTTTAAAAGGGAATTGACGCCTCGATCGCACGACACGCACGCCGTATCCGAATTGGATAGAGCTCGCCCACGTCCGACTGCTGTTCATCCCTCCCCGATCATGTAGAAACCGTAATACCTGAGGGCATAATCTTACATGTTTTAATTATAATTGTTCATGAGAAAACATTAAATTAAATGGAATGTTAAACATCGCGCCCGCCACTTATATAATGCCATAATACCGCTCGATGAATCGCCCTGAAACGGGATGTTTTAATGGAGATTTAAGAGCCTTCTGCGAGATATCGAACGCTTTTATTATACCCGAAGTTATTATGTATCGAGATCGAGATCCAAACAGCGCTCATCCGTTTGAGGTGTTACGGGATGGAAGAGGAGACAGTGATCTGCGGGAACTGCGGACGAGAGGTGCCGAAAACCCTCTACTGCATATACTGCGGCTCCGCCCTGTTCAAGATGGAGCGGGAGACCGCTAGACCCACCCCCGCCCCCACGAGGACCATCGAGCAGGAGCTCGTGCTGATCCAGCGTGAGCCCGCCGTTGTGGAGGCGCCCGAGGCCGGCGTCGCTCCGCCTTCTGGGCCCAGGGCGGGACGGAGACCATCGATGGAGTTCGCGATAGACCCCGACATCGACGATCTGATGGGGCAGCTCAAGAACAACTACGTCTGGAAGGTGAAGCTCTGCGGGGTGCTCTGCGACGATGGCGTCTCGGAGGAGATCTTCACCCGGCTGTTCGACGAGTACGTCAACAAGATCAACCAGCTCAGCCAGATCCGGAACGAGAAGATCGCCTACTACCGGGGCGACCTGGAGAAGAGGAGGGCGGAGCTCGAGGAGGTGGAGAAGAAGCTCGAGGAGCTGAACGTCCGGGTGGCCGTCGGCCAGATCTCGAGCGGAGAGCTGACGGCCCAGACGCCGGAGCTGGAGGAGAAGATCGACCGCCTGACATCGGAGACATCGAAGCTGGAGGCCCACCTCGCTCGCCTAAACGATCTGATGAGGGGAACCCCGCCGAAGGAGATCCACGATCTGGAGAAGACGGCGAAGAGGGGGCTCGACGCCCTGGATCAGCTGGTCACCGGCGGCAGGGTGAGCAGCGGGCTTGGAAACGAGCTCCGCAGGGACCTGGATGTGGCCCTCAACATGTTCGACGGCATCATCGGCGATAAGAAGCAGGAGGAGAAGGAGCTCAGGGACGAGCTCTCCACCCTGGAGACCCGGTACAAGGTGGGCGAGATCAACATCTCCGAGTTCGAGGGCCAGAAGCGGAGGATCAACGAGGCGCTGGAGAACATCTGGGTCTGAGCCCCCGGCCCTCCCATCAGCGGTGCCCGCGCGGACAAAAATGGGGGAAAATCTAAAAAGCACCAGGGAATAGTAACCGCGAGGTGGATCTGTTGAGCGACAGGAGCCTGGGAGCCCTGATAATCCTGTTCAGCCTGATCTTCATGACGGGCTATTTCGTCTGGGCCTTTCCGTGGATCTTCGGAGAATCCATACACAGCCTGATCGGGCCCGTGAGCGAGTGGGCCTTCAAGCTACCGGTCGTTCTGGCCGTCTACGTGATCCTCGGCATCGTCCTCTGGATAGGCTACACGATGGCGACGACCCCCCCGCCCATGCCCCTTGAAAAGCCGTTGGAGATAGAGCGGGAGGAGGCGAGCGCCATCAAGGAAGAGGGGGACGGCGAGGAAGAGCAGTAATCTCCAGGCGTGGCCTCGGCTTCATCCGTGTTTATTAATATATGCACGCCTCCTCTGATTTTAACTACCTCATATTAATTTCATCCGTTTTTACATTAAATTTTTCATCGTTGGAGTCTATTCCAGGTGAGCCCCCGTTTTCATGGTGAAACATATCGCATCTCGATCCCCCCGCCTTTTTCACGTCCTTACAAAATCACTCGAGCAACTGTAACACGCAGCGAAAACTATGGAGATGCGTATCTAGGTGGCGTCCTGACGTATGGAAGGCGGAGCGAGGAATATCCGTGAGGGCCCTACCCTCTGGGCCATCCCCTTCACCATCCTGATGATCATCCTGATAGTTGCGGCGGCCGACACGCTCTTCCCCTTCCTCCCACTGAACATAGGCCAGCGGGCGTGGATGTGGGCCGTCTCCACCCTGGTGACCACCATCATCGCCAGCCTCGTCACGGAGTTCATATCCCTGAACAGCAGGAGGGCCCTACTCTCCATGGCGCTGGCGGCCACGGTCTCCACGGTCATCTACGTGGAGCTCTTCAACTTCATCCAGTGGCCGGTGGTGGACGCGATCCTCAGCGTGGTGCCGAACCCCCTCCTGGGGAGCGCCGTCTACGCCATCGTGCTCACCCTCGTCCCCGGAGCCCTAACGGGAGTCGTCCTCGGCGGCGTGCTCGGCTTTTTCCCCTCCCTGCCGAGGATCGGGCACGGGGCCCCGGATTGGCGCGCGGCTTCGAGTCCCATCGAGGGGCGATGGACAGGCTTCGAGAAGGCATGCGAGCGGTGCGGCCACACGGCCCCCTTCGAGTCGAAGTTCTGCCCGTTCTGCGGCGTCGAGCTCATGAGGCGCCACGCCCCTCCGGTCAGGTTCTGCCGCTTCTGCGGCGCCCGCATATACCTGTTGGGTCAGTTCTGCCCCGAGTGCGGCATGGAGATAAACATGCTCTCCAAGCCCTCCGTCTACATCTCTCAGTGACCGAGGTCAGGCATCCGAGAAGGTGGCGTCCACCCTTATCTTCCAGACGCGCGGGCTGTACTGTGAGACCCTCGCCCTCTCGATGATCTCCGCCCGCTTGCCGAGGGACTCGCCCGCGCCGATCACCAGCTCCTCCGCCCTCGAGAAGAGGTCCGGCTCGGGGGCCCAGTGGTAGAAGTGGAGGACCCCGCCGTCGCCGATGAGGGGGACGGCCACATCCAGGAACGTGTGCGCGCGCCGGGGCAGCGGCATGAGGATTCGGTCGAAAGGCTCGTCCATCCTCGGGCACACCTCCCGCACGTCGCCCAGCGTCGGGCGGACCCTGTCGGCGACCCTGTTCAGGTGCACGTTCTCGACGCAGTAGTTGTGGGCGTGGGGGTTGAGCTCGACGGCCGTGACCCTGACGCCGCCGCGCGCCCTGGCGATGCGGATGGGGAAGGGGCCGACGCCGCTGAACATGACGAGGACCGACTCCCCCTCCCGGACCTTGGCGGCGATCCGGCCCCGCTCCGGTCCCTCCCTCGACGAGAAGTAGACCCTCCTCGGGTCGAGCCTGAAGACGCACCCCGACTCCCTGTGGAGGACCTCCGTATCCGGGTCGCCGGCCACCAGCCTGAGCTCCCTGACCCGGAAATCCCCCGTCCTCTCCGACTCTCTAGCGAGGACGCTGGCGACGTTCCTGTGGACCCTCATGAGGGCGGCCGCGATCCGATGCTCGAATCCCTCCAGCTCCTCCCTCAGCTCGATGATGGCAACGGCCTTACGCCTCGAGCCGATGACATCGTAGGATCTGGGCACGAGCCTCAGCTTGTCGTCTGGGAGGACCCCCCTCAGCTCGGACCGGACGTCGCGCCTCATGCGGTCAATGGTGGGGCGTCTCACGCTTATTTATTCTATTTTTTCGCTCATACTGCCATCGAAAAAGGTTTATATGATCGGCCGTGAACGCCTTTGGATTTACGCGATGAGCGGGAAGCTAGCGAACCCGGCTCCCCTCGGGCTGTTGAGCTTCGGGATGACGACGGTGCTCCTGAACCTCCACAACGCCGGCTTCTACAGCCTGAACAGCATGATACTGGCCATGGGTATCGCCTACGGCGGGCTCGCCCAGGTGATCGTCGGCGCGATGGAGTTCAGGAAGGGGAACACCTTCGGCACCGTGGCGTTCAGCTCCTACGGCCTTTTCTGGTGGACCCTGGTGCTCCTGCTCGTTCTCCCGGGTTTGAACCTCTGGAGCGGCTCCCCCTCCTCCCCCCTCCAGGCGGCCGATTCCGCCGCCCTAGCGGCCTACTTCTTCATATGGGGGGTGTTCACCTTCGTGATGTTCTTCGGGACCCTGAAGATCAACCGCTCGCTGCAGTTCGTCTTCCTGAGCCTCGCGGTGCTCTTCTTCCTGCTCACGGCGAGGGAGCTGACGGGCATCGCGAGCATCAGGATAATCGCGGGGTATGAGGGGATCATCTGCGGGCTGAGCGCCGTCTACACGGCCTTGGCGGAGATACTGAACGAGGTCTATGGGAGAACCGTCCTGACGATATTCCCGGTTCACGATTAGAGAGGAGACATATAGCATGCTGCGATTAATTAGTTAATTTACGTCGAATGTTTCTTTATGTTTTTAAAAGATGAAATGGATGGGTTGCTCACCGCATTAATTGGATACGCGGAGAAAAAAATCATTCGGACCTGCCCGATGAGGCGCCGATGGCCATCCATGAGCTTATGCGGGGTCAGAAAATCCTCTTCTCGCCAACCTTGCGCATCAGCTTCCCTCTGACCTTTATCTCCTCTCGGAAGACCTCCTCAGGGCCGGTGTCCTCCCTAGTCCTCCGCTTGATGGAGAAGCCGCAGACGCCGCCGTCGAGCAGCTGCCTCTTGAAGCAGATGGCGTAGCTGCAGCTCTTTGGCTCGCATGGATCGCTCGTCCAATCGCACCATGCGCTCCGGCCTTCCAACCTCAACGCCCCCTTCGAGCACTTGAAATCGCGGCATTGAGGAAAACAAGTTTTAGCCCCCGACAAGACGTTAATCCCCTGTATGGTCGAGAATTTATCCGGCAAATAAAGCAGAATAAAGGTTGAATTTAAATTTTATTCATCATCATGCCACATGGATCGACAGGTTTCCTCATTCCTCAAGCGTCGAAATCCGATATCCACTTGATCACGTACGCGGAAGCCTGAAGAATCGCATCCTAAACGATTTAAGCCTCGAAGGGCGTACATCTAGGATTTAACATGGTCGACGAAAAGCGGGTTGAAGGTATTAGGCGGAGGGCCCATGTGTACGACCAGTACAGCGGCTGCTCCCAGAGCGTCCTCCTCGCCCTCCAGGAGGGGCTAGGCATCGGCAGCCGGGAGTCCTTCAAATCCGCCACCGTCCTCTCGGGCGGCGTGGCCCGGCGGGGGGAGACCTGCGGGGCGCTGCTGGGGGCCCTCATGGCCCTGGGGCTGGTCTCGGGCAGGGAGAGTATGGAGGACACCGACCGGTACGCCCAGGCCGTGGGCGTAGCCGACGAGATATGCGACGGCTTCCAGCGGAGGCTCGAGGCGGAGTTCGGGTTCGCGGAGCCCCTGGGGTCGACCCTGTGCCGTGACATCCAGGCGAGGATATACGGCCGCTCCTTCGATCTCCGGGACCCCGACCAGCGGGAGGCCTTCCTCGCCGCCGGCGGCCACAGCGACGAGGGCTGCTACAGGGTCTGCGGCGTCGCCGCCGAGGTGGCGGCGGAGAGGCTGCTCAGGCTGATGTGAGGCCCGCATACGAGGTTGCTAGGCGCCCCGGTTAGGCGAACTCCTTCATCAGGCGGGAGATGTCGATGTCGTCGAGCCTCTGCCTGGCGAGGGGCCCCTTCCCCAAGACGGGGAAGTTCTCCCGGTACGTGGGCCGTTCGACCCTGTAAAAGACGCCGATGGGAATCCGCTCCTCCCACTCGGCGGCCCGGTCGTATGCCTGCCTCGGGTCCGCGGGGTCGTGGCCGGCCTCCTCCAGCTTGTAGACCCTCGCCCTGTAGAAGTC
>Ga0111229_171_pt1 | contig 14564 bp, 18 predicted proteins | sample DeeMarSWOR152_54_FD_80383 | JGI IMG/M metagenome (GOLD analysis project Ga0111229, IMG submission 80383) | Crenarchaeota group-15 archaeon DG-45 | reverse complement strand
TGAGGGCGCCCTCGGAGACGCGGAGGACGATGCTCCCCGACGCCCGCTCGAAGCTCAGGGTGTGGTTGCCGATGGTGTGGTTGAAGGGCCCGGTGATGTTCAGGCCCAGCACGGGGGTGGGCTCGCCCTCGGCGGCGGGGGCGCGGTAGACGCTCTTCCAGGGGACCTCGCCGTATCTCACCTCTATGCGGTCGATGAGCGCGTCCCTTCCCCCGATGTTCTCGATGAGGATGGCGGCCTGAGCCCCGGAGGCGTTAACCCAGATGCATGCCGACTTGATGTCGAGCTGCTCATGCCTGAGCGAGGAGGATGTGACGGCCAGGGAGTAGTAGGTAACGGTGCCGCTCGCCATGAGGACCGAGACGACGAGGAGGATGAGCGTGGTGACGACCTGGCTGAGGCCCCTCCTCCCTCGGTTCGGAACGGGAGGGTTCATGCATCCGCGATAGGCATTAAGTATATATATAAATCTGACAGTAACTGTTTTACGGACGCCCGCTCCAAAACACAGTTACAGGCCGCCCTCGGCCCAGGAGGCTCAAACGAGCGCGAATTGACCCATCGTGTCTAAACCTTATTTTACCCGATTGCAATTAGACCATGTATAGGCTTGGAACACCGGAGTCGACACATGCAGCGAAGAGCGCTTAGGAGATGAGAATCTATTGGCCTTGGTTCGCGTCCACATCCATGTCTCGGGCAGAGTGCAGGGCGTCTTCTACAGGAGCGGCGCCAAGAAGGCGGCGCTCGAGCTGGGGCTCAAGGGCTGGGTCATGAACCTCCCGGACGGGCGGGTGGAGGCCGTCGTCGAGGGAGAGGAATCCCGGGTCGATGAGCTCATCCGTTGGTGCAGGGCGGGCCCTCCCCGGGCGATGGTGACGAGGCTCGAGGTCGAGCGAGAGCCATATACCGGAGAATTTGACGGCTTCCGGATCAGGCGGTGAGGGCCGGCTCAGAGATCCTCGAGGACCTCCCCGAGGGCGCCCAGCATCAGGTCGATATCGCCCATCTCGATGTGGCCCATGTTGCCGATCCTGAAGGTCGTCTCGCTCAACGCCCCGTATCCCTCGGCGAGCTCGAACCCCCTGCCCCGCATCCCCTCGTAGATCGCGGGGCCCTTCGCCCCCTCCGGGGCTTTGACGCAGCTCACCGTCGGGCTCTCGTAGCCTCGCCTCGGGAAGGTCGATAGCCCCAGCCGCTCCACGCCGCGCCTTATCCGCGTGTTCCGCTCCCGGTAGAGGTCGAAGTACCAGCTCTTGCCCCCCCTCTCCTCGATGAGCTTGAGGGCCCTGTTCAGGCCGGCCACCTGAGGGATGACCGAGGTCATGGGCGTCCCCACGCCCCGCTCATGGTAGGCCTCCCAGAGCTTGAAGTCGAAGTACCAACCCTTGTCCGCGGCCCCCTCCGACAGCCTCAGCGCCTCCCCGCTGACGCTGCCGATGGCGAGGCCCGGGGGGACCCCGAAGCACTTCTGGGAGCTGGAGAAGCAGACATCGATGCCCCACTCATCGACCTTGATCTCGGCGCCCCCCATGGAGCTGACGGCGTCGACGAAGACGAGCTTGCCGTGGGCCTTCGCCGCGGCCGCCAGCTCCCTCAGGGGATTGATGAGGCCCGCGCTCGTCTCGTTATGGGTGATGGCGACGGCCTCCGCCTCCGGGCTCCCGGCCAGGACGTCCTCCAGCATGTCGGGCTGCACGGGCTCGCCGAGGGGGGGCTCCAGCCTCTCCACGGCCCTGCCGCAGGCGGCGGCCACCTCGGCGAACCTCTTCCCGAAGCTGCCGTTGACGCAGCAGATCATCCTTTTCCTGACGCAGTTCCTGACGGATGCCTCCATGAAGCCCGAGCCGGTGCTGGAGAAGAGGAAGACGGGGTCCTCGGTCTCGATGAACCTCTGCAGGAGCTCCACGGTCTCGTAGTGGAGGGCGATGTACTCCTCGCTCCTGTGGCTGTACATCTGCCGCCCCATCTCCTCGAGGACCTCGGGGTAGCAGGCCACCGGGCCCACCGTGAACAGCTTCAAGCGAGCGCACCTAAACCCTTCAACGCCTCCGGAGCGGATAAAAGGTTGCTGATGCACCTACGCGTGAGATGAGCTACAGGCGCCTCGAGGGGGATGAGGCCGTCGACCTCATCCTGTCGGTGCTGAAGACGGCGGGAAGGCCCATGTCGACCCGGGAGATTCAGGAGGAGACGGAGAGGCGGATGGTGCGCTGCCCCGACTCGACCGTCGTCTTCCTCAACAGGCTCCGCCTCCGAGGCGTCATCAAAGGCGAGCGCTCCAGGGAGAGGAGGGGATGGATCTGGTGGATCGAGGGCTAGTTCCACGAGACGACCTTCTCGCAGGCCTCCAGCAGGTCCACCCAGCCTTCGTAGTCCACCGCTTCAACCCCCTCAGCCAGCGAGCCGAGAAGGCCCATATCACGGCAGTCCTCCCTGAGGACGTGGATGCCCTCCGCGAACCTCAAGGCCCCCTCGAGCCCACGGTCAGCCGCGTGGCGGCAGCCGCCTCCGATGAATAGAAAGGAGACCTGGCATCCCTCTTCAGCCATCCCCTCGGCCAACCTGAGGGCTGTGTCATCCTCCAGCAGTCGGCTCACGATAAACAGCACCCGCAATGCTCCCCCTCCCTAAAACACGGCCACCGATCCGCTGGCCGACGCCATCTCGACCAAGCGGGACATGTTCACCGGCATGGCCTTGAGCCTTGGGTCGAGGTCGCTGGGCTCGAGCCCTCGATCCCCCAGGGACTCGGATAGGACGTAGACGCCGGCGAGGTCCGCGGAGGCCTCCAGGTAGCGCCTCAGCTCAGCGTCCCCGAGCACATCCGGGCGGAGGCACTCCACGCCTTCGTCGACGAAGACGAGGGCCTGGGGGTAGTCCATGCCCAGCATGGCGGCGGATAGACGCAGCCCGCCCTCGATCCTGGACGCTTCGCCGGGGCCGCTCCTGACGATCAGCATCAGTCGATCCAAGGTTCGCGCCCCCTCAGCCGAGAAAGAGGGCCCTATCGCAGCGGTCCAGCAGCTCCACCAGCTCGCTGAGGCTGCTCATCTCGGTCCGCTCCGGCAGCCCGGCCTCGGAGTCGATGCCGCGCTCCTTGGCGCTCGTTCTGCACGCGAGGAGCCTCACGCCCCGCATCGATGGATCCGTCAGCCTGCTCAAGGCTCGGGAGGCTTTCAGGAGATGGACGCCCCCCATGTAAAAGAAGACCGTCACCTCGTGGCCCCTCCTCGCCGCGGCGGCCGCCACGCCCAGGGCCGAGTCCAGCGTCGGCGAAGTCTCCGAGGAGGCGACCAGAAGAAAATGCAATGAGCCGACGTCCCCACTTGGAAGGACGATCCACCGCCGGTTATAAAGGGTTTTGAGGGGCTGGGCGGGGGTCAGCTGCTGTCGAAGTACTCTCTAGCCCGCCTGAGGTTCTCGGGGTCCGCGAGGAGGTCCACGACCGTCATGGCCAGGGCCTTCGCTCCGACGATCATGGCCTCGAGCCCCTCCGGGGCTACGGAGGCGTCTGCGAACTCTCTGCTGTGGCCCGGTGTCCCCTCATCGGCGATCTTGATGTAGGATCCCGCCGCCGGCGTCCTGCGGGAGACGTCGCCGAAGTCGGTCGACGCCATGGGCATGTCCTGGATGGACTCTCGCCAGTCGACCAGCTCCACGCCCTGAGCCCTGTAGTTGTTCCACAGCAGCTCGACGAGGGGCACGTTTGTCTTCTTCCCGCTGTAGTGCTTGTTCTTGGCCACGCTGACCGCGGTCCCCGTCGCCAGGGCCGCGCCCTCGGCGCATCTCGCCACCTTCTCGACCATCTCCTCGAGGTACTCCTCGTCGCTGCTGCGGACCCCGAATTCGCACACGGCCCGATCCGGGATGATGTTCGAGGCCCTGCCGCCTTCGGAGATGATGCCGTGGATGACGAGGTTCGCATCCCTGCGGGCCTCCTGCCGCAGCATGTGCGTCGCCATGTACGCCAGCGTGGCCGCGTTCAGGGCGTTGACTCCCATGTGGGGGGATGTCGCGGCGTGGGATGTCCTCCCCTGGAACTCCATCTTCACGGTCCAGATGCCGAGGCTGGGGCTGCCGACGCTCCACTGGATCGACGGGTGTAGCATGATGGCGGCGTCCACGCCGTCCCAGAACCCTTTCTCCGCCATGATCACCTTGCTCCCCGCGCTGGGCCCGCGCCCCTCCTCGGCCGGCGTCCCGACCACGAGGACCTCGCCGTCAAGCCCATCCATGACCCTGCTCGCGGCTATCCCCGCGCCCACCGCCGAGGCCGAGATGAGGTTGTGCCCGCATCCGTGGCCGATGCCGGGCAGCGCATCGTACTCGGCCAGGATGGCTATCCTCGGCCCCTCCCCCCTTCCCCGGTATGAGGCGCAGAAGGCCGTGGGCATCCCCAGCAGGCCCCGCTCCACCCTGAAGCCGTGGGCCTCCAGCTCCCCGGTCAGAAGCTCGGCGGCCTTGAACTCCTCGCTCCCCAGCTCGGGGTTCTCGTACAGCCACCGGTTGATGCCGTAGAGGCGTTCCCTCTGTTCTTCCACCGCATCCTGTGCCAGCCGCTTGAGCTCCTCCAGCGCTCTCAAATCAACTCATCCTCTTCAATATGAGCCATTCTCTGATATTGTTTCTGGTCATCGAGGCCATCATCGAGGAGGTAGATTTATGAGCGGTCCGAAGTGTAAACACTTGATGATCCAAGGTTGTAGGAGCTTTTGACGTTGAAGAAGAGGGTCTTCGACTTTGAGGAGGGGAACAGGGACATGAGGGCCCTCCTCGGAGGAAAGGGAGCCAACCTGGCGGAGATGACGAACCTGGGCCTCAGGGTCCCTCCGGGGTTCACCATCACGACGGACGCCTGCATCGAGTTCTTCGAGGACGGGGGCGAGCTCCCCGGCGGCCTATGGGAGGAGGTGCTGGAGCACGTCCGAAGGCTGGAGGGGAAGACAGGTAAGCATTTCGGCGACCCCGGGAGCCCCCTCCTCGTCTCGGTGAGGAGCGGCGCCCCCGTCTCCATGCCGGGCATGATGGACACCATCCTCAACCTCGGCATGAACGACGGGGTCGCGAAGGGCTTCGCGAAGCTGACGGGGGACGATCGATTTGTCTACGACGCGTACAGGCGGTTCATCACCATGTTCGCCGACGTCGTCATGCACGCCGACCGGAAGAAGTTCGATGAGGTCCTCGAGGGGGAGAAGAGGCATGAGGGGGTCGAGACGGATCCCGAGCTCAGCGTCGGAGGCCTGAAACGGGTCGTCGAGGCCCAGAAGGCGCTCTTCGAGAAGGAGGCGGGCCGGCCCTTCCCCGCCGACCCCGAGGAGCAGCTGAGGCTGGCGATAGCGGCCGTTTTCAACTCATGGAACACGCCGAGGGCCAGGACCTACAGGAGGATCGAGAGCCTTCCTGACGAGATGGGGACCGCCTGCAACATCCAGACCATGGTCTTCGGCAACCTCGGATGGGACTCCGGGAGCGGCGTCATGTTCACCCGAGACCCCTCCAACGGAGATAAGCAGCTCTACGGCGAGCTCCTCTTCAACGCCCAGGGCGAGGATGTGGTCGCGGGCCTCCGGACCCCCCTCTCCGTGGAGGGCCTCAAGGAGGAGAAACCCCATGTCTACAGAGAGCTCGAGGAGGTCGCTGAGAAGCTTGAGCAGCATTACCGCGACACGCAGGACATCGAGTTCACCATCGAGCGAGGCGTCCTCTACATCCTCCAGACCAGGACGGGGCAGAGGACGGCCAGGGCAGCGGTCAAGATCGCCGTGAACATGGCCGAGGAGGGCCTCATCGACGAGAAGGAGGCGATCCTCCGCGTCGACCCCCAGCTCGTCGAGCGCCTCCTCCACAAGACCGTCGACCCCGAGGCCGAGAAGAAGGTGCTGGCCACCGGCCTGCCCGCCTCTCCCGGCGCCGCCGTGGGCAGAGTGGTCTTCGTCCCAAAAGAGGCGGAGGAGCTGAAGGAGCGCGGCGAGAAGATCATCCTCGTCAGGCCGGAGACGACGCCGGAGGACATCGGCGGCATCGTCGCCTCGGAGGGCATCCTCACCAGCCGCGGCGGCATGACGAGCCACGCGGCCATCGTCGCCCGGGGCATCGGTAAGCCCGCGGTGGTCGGCTGCGAGGCCCTGAGAATCGACCTCGAGAAGGAGGAGTTCAGCGCCGGCGGCGTCCTGGTAAAGAAGGGCGACATCATCACGATCGAGGGGCTGACAGGTGAGGTCATCCTCGGCGAGGCCCCCCTCGTGGAGCCGAAGGTCGGCCTCGAGCTGGATCAGCTTCTCAGATGGGCGGATAGATACAGGCGGCTCGGCGTCTGGGCCAACGCCAACGACGAAAACGACGCTATGAATGCTTCGGAGAACGGCGCCGAGGGCATCGGCCTCGCCAGAACGGAGAGGATGTTCCTCGGCGTCGAGCGGGTCGCCCTCGTCAGGGAGATGATCATGGCGGAGACAGCCGAGGAGAGGCGGGTCGCCCTCGAGAAGCTGCTGCCGATGCAGAAGGGAGACTTCAAGGGGATTCTGAGGGCGATGGATGGGAAGCCCGTCCAGATAAGGCTCCTCGACCCGCCCCTCCACGAGTTCATGCCGCCCGAGGCGGAGATCCTCACCCGCATCTTCGAGATGGAGAGGGCCGGCGCCCCGCCGGAGGAGGTCGAGGAGGAGAGGAGGGTCCTGGTCAAGGTGAGGCGCATCAGCGAGGCGAACCCCATGATCGGCCTCAGGGTCTGCCGTCTCGGCATCGTCTTCCCCGAGATCTACGAGACCCAGGCGAGGGCCATCTTCGAGGCGGCCTCCGAGCTGAAGCAGGAGAACTATGACCCTCGCCCCGAGATCATGGTCCCTGGGAGCATCACCCACAGGGAGCTTGCCTACCTGAGGCCCCTGGTGGAGGAGGCGAACAGGGCCGCCGAGAGAAAGTACGGCTTCAGGATGCCCTATAAGTACGGGACGATGATCGAGATGCCCCGGGCCGCGCTGACGGGCTCACCCAGACGGCCCTCGGGCTGAGCCGCGACGACGCCCAGGGGACCTTCCTGCCGGTCTACCTCGACAAAGGAATACTCGACGGCGACCCGTTCCAGACGCTCGACGTGGAAGGCGTAGGCCAGCTCGTCAGGATCTGCGTCGAGAAGGCGCGGAGGGCGAAGCCAGAGCTGAAGATAGGCATCTGCGGCGAGCATGGAGGCGAGCCCCGCAGCATCTACTTCTTCCACAGGGCCGGCCTCGACTACGTGAGCTGCTCGCCCTTCCGCATCCCCATCGCCAGGCTCGCGGCGGCCCGAGTCGCCCTGGAGGATCAGCGTTGACGAGCCCGTGCTCGCTCGACCACGTCGGCATCTACGTGGAAGACCTGGAGCGGTCGCTCGGTTTCTACGCCGAGGCCCTGGGCCTCTCCGAGCGATACAGGTTCAGCTTTGGCGGGTCCCGTATCGCCGTCCTCGACCTGAACGGGGGATTGCTCGAGATCATACAGCGCCCCGACGCCCCCGCGGAGCCCTCGAGGAGGAGCCACGTCGCCCTGCGCATCGACGACTACGGGAATCTGATCGCCAGGCTCGAGGAGATGGGCCTCGGGCTGCGGAAGGTGGCCCTCGGCGACGGCTCCCGCATCGCCTTCTTCGAGGACCCGGACGGCCACGGCATCGAGATCATGGAGAAGGGGCTGAGCTCAATAGCAGAAGTCGTAGGGGATGCCCCGCTCCCCTAGCATGGCGGTCAGCCTGATCTTCAGCCCCTTATAGTAACGGGATTCAGCGGAGAGCGCCGCCTCGAACGCGGGCTGCAGGTCGGCGTAGTGCAGGGAGAGAACCCGCCTGATCTCTGGCAGGTTCCCGCATTTGATGTTGAGCCGGTCCACGATGACGCGGCCGGCGCTCTCGGCGAGCTCGTCGAGCAGGATGTCGAGCCCCTGCTCGCTGAGGTGGGGGAGGAGGGGGCCGAGAAACACGTATGTCTCCACGCCCGCCTCGCCGATCTCCTTTAAGGCCTTCAGCCTGGCTTGGATGGGGGATGCCCTGGGCTCAAAGGCCAGGCGCGTCGCGTCGTCCAGGGCGGTGATGGTGAAGCCGACCTCGCAGTCATCGAACCGGCGGAGCAGGTCCAGGTCCCTCAGGACCAGGTCCGACTTGGTCTGCACCATCACGGGAAACTGGTATTCCAGCAGGGTCTGGAGGGCGCCGCGGGTCAGCTCGAACCTCCGCTCCAGGGGCTGATACGGGTCGGTGACGCTGGATAGGTAGACGACGCCCCGCCTCCTGCGGGGCGCCTCGGCCCTCAGCCGCTCCAGGGCGTTGGCCTTGACGTCGACGAAGGAGCCCCACTCCTCGCCGGCGTGGCCCATCCTCGCCATGAAGCGGGCGTAGCAGTAGACGCAGCCGTGCTCGCACCCCAGGTAGGGGTTGACGGCGTAGTCGACGGAGGCGATGCCGCTCCGCCCCATGATCGTCTTGCAGAGCCTCGTGCCGATCCTGACCATGGCGACCAGCTCCCGCCCGGGGCCGGAGCTCCCCGATCGACAATGAGCGGCGCCGGATATATCTCTTCTCGAAGCGGTTCCTTGATAACCTATATATAATGCGTGGACATGTTGAAGAACAAAACAGGCCGATGGATCTGGGATCCAGAGGCTCTGCGGCAGGATGTTGGACGCGTTGAAGGTATTGGTGATCTACGACAGCAAGGGTGGAAACACCGAGAAGATAGCCCAGGCCATCGCCGAGGGCGCCGCCTCCGTCGAGGGGGTTGAGGCCGAGGTCAAGAAGATTGGCGAGCCGTTCCCGCTGACGGATCTCGCCGAGGCCGACCTGGTGGCCCTGGGGTCGCCGGTCATCTACGCCGACGTCACCGACGAGATGAGGTCCTTCCTGGAGCACGTGAAGGGCTACATCGACGCCGGGAGGATGAACATGGAGGGCAGGCGGGCCGCCGTCTTCGGCAGCTACGGTTACGACGGGGCCTGGATCATGGAGGAGAGGTTCAAGGCCATGGTCGATGCCCTCGGCTACTCGGTGGAGGACAAGGTCTGCGTGCAGGTCGACACCGACCTGAAGTACCACCCCTCATCCGCCCTGAACGCCTGCAGAAACTACGGGAAGAGACTGGCGCAGTCGCTGAAGTAGCCGAAAGCGAGCTCGTAGAATCTTATCTCGTCTCGAGGGCGTGTCCCCAGGAATTCAGGAATGCGACTTCATGGAGCGCCCGCCTCGGCTCCCTGGGCTTCTCGTCCGCCGAGAGCCCTATGGGGAGTGTCGCCTCCAATCTGAAGCCCTCGGGGGCGTCGACCGCACGTAGGACGCCTGTCGCATCCGAGGGGGTGTACGTTACGGTGCTCAGGCTCAGTTCCTCCAGGGCGAGCAGCGCGTACCCCATCGCCAGCCAGACGGACTCCTTCGAGTAGGGGGCCTCGACGTCGGACAGCACGAGGGCCAGCAGCGGGGCCTCCTCCAGGAAAGGCTTTCTCCAGCTGAGGCCCCTCGCCAGAAGCCACGTCCCCAGCTCCCCCCCGACGCCGGCGTAGAAGGCCCGCTCTCCCCGCTCGCATGCCTCCCTTATCCGCCTCTTGACATCCGAGCCCGTGACTATCACGAACCTCCAGGGCTGGCGATTGGCCCCGGAGGGGGCCTGGCAGGCGGCTTCCAGGGCGGGCAGAACCTTGTCCATGTCCACGGGGTCCGATGAGAACTTTCTGATGGTCCTCCTCCTGCTCGCGAGATCCGAGACGCAGCTACCCAAGCCTCATCCTCCTGCCATCGGATAGAAGGCCCCATCAGGTATTAGAGGGGATCGAAGGGTTTATCACGCTCGCTCTGTCGAGGCTCATGATGAATTCCGGGTGTTCATCCTTGAATAGTGATGAAAATTTTTTATTCGGACTATACAGTAACGTCCTTAAATAATGATCAATTTGTTTTTTCAGTTAATTTATTATATTCTTCTAATAGTTCATTTTAGTCTTTTTTAAGTTGGTTTATGAAAGAAATCTAAAATATTATTATCTTATTTTGATTTATATTTTTTACTAAAATGGTTATTATAAAAAATTATGAACTCTAAGAGTTGATTAGATGTTTCGTCAATATACTCAGGAATATCTAAGAAATTATAACCCTGTCCTTTCTTTATTTTTATCCCAAGTTGAAGACCTATTTTATCTGGAATAAAGACCGGAGGATGATAATGTGTGATACAAGTTCTATACTCTCTAAAAGCGTCATACCAATACATTCTTTCATTTAAATATTTACTATATTGTTTATCGATATTAATATTATCAGGTTTTGTGAAAAACTTTTTCTGCCTATCGAAACTATTTGAAGGAAAACTTTTTATTCCTTTGAAAAAATGTCTATTTAATCTTGCTATCTGTGTTAGTATTAAATAAGTAGTATGGAAAAAAGATTCTGCATCAATTTCAGCATATGCTTGAGTTTTAGTATTTTGAAGCCGAAGAAGTGGCAAAGTAGCTGTATCTCTTAATCGTCTCACAATTAAAATAAGTCTATTTATTTCATCGTCTAAAAAATGTATTTTTTGAATAAAATTTTGATTTCCACCAAAAGGCCCTCCCTCATCACCTAATTGAACTAAATGAATAAAGAAAGAGAATTTAATAAAAGAATCATTTCGAATTTCGTCCGATAAAGTAGCATCATTCCGTAACTTATTTTCAAGTTTTTCCATATGTTCTATTATATTATCGATTATCATTTTACATAACTCCCTTAATTTTTAACGACTCTATGAATATAACTTTTTTCTTCGGGAGCATTATCCTTAATATACAACGCTCGCTGAACTGTTGCAGGGCTTGAGTCGACCCTTCGCAACCACCTACATAATTCTTCTCGACCATGATAAATTGGTCACATATTTATATCTAAGTAGATATTTTATAAAATTATGAGCAGTCCCTGGGGAGCTGTTTTATCCTATCTAGGACCTGTAGGTGATTTAATTAAATGGATTGATCAACAAAGGGATATTAGAGAATCTGAGAATCGGCTCTTTATGGCAATAAAAAGAGAAGCTAAAGAATATGTAAATAGTTTCGAGGAACTCGATAAGGCTACAGAAGAGTTACTTCATTTATTAGACGAATTAGAAAAGAAAAGAACAAAAGAATTGATAAATTCGATACTCTTAACATGCTCCGAAGGAATCCATCATTATGGGAGTTTAATTAATACTTATGTTGATGTATCAATTGCTATTAAAGAATTTTCAGTTAATGTTGTTCTCATGGAAAAATTACGACCAAGCGGATTTTTGTATGATTATGTTTGTAGAGTTCGAGATACCGTTGTTGATGATAACAAAGTTCATCTTGGGGGAGAATTCTACAGGTTCGTTTTAACTTATCAAGATAAGATATTTAAAGATTTCAAGATAAAAGAAGTCGTAAAAACAAGAGAAGAAATACAACGATATATAGATATTATAAAAAATGAATTTCAACCAGCTTTTCAAATAATGAGTAATAGAAGAATATTCAGGAAGAAACAAATTAAACGATTATTCCTACAAAATCTAAAATATTTAGATGAGGCAAAAGACAAACTAACAGTAACAATTCCTGAAGAAGATTTACGAGAATATTTACCAAAAAAACTTGTGTCAATCATTCAAATTTTTGAGGGGATATCTATGTTAGAATATAAACCAAAAAGGGGATGGCGATAAAGTAATTAAGATCACTCAAAAGCTGGATAGTCGTTTATTCATAGACTCTGAATAATTCAGTAACAGATGCCGTCTTTACCGTGTGTTGAAACTTAGCCTAAGATTATTATTGTTAGTAGTCGTTAAGCCAAGGAATGAGATTAAAATGTCTTAAAACATGAATTGAAATAGAATATAAATAAGCAAAATAAATCATAGAAAATACTAAGAAACAATAGAGATAATAACACCTTGTCTTCTTATTTTAACATCTGGGAAAAGTCTTACAAAACCGGTTCCGTGAATATTGCGGCGTAGCATAGCCATTAAGATGCTAAAAAAAGTGGTTGATAGATTAAGAAGAATCCAACTCCTATCCATCAAAGACCACAGACCTACTTAGGCAAATCCAATATTAAAAAATACTTTGCCCTCAAGAGAGCGCGAAGCCCCGGAGCGCAAGGCCTAGATCCCTTATTCAGCACCCCGTATAGCTCACGCAGATCCACGCAGAGGAGCAGGCGACCGTTCTTATCATTATTCTGATCCCAATTATTTACCACTATGAGTCGTGAATATATTTCTAGAGTTAGCGGAGAGAATTTATTCATGCCCTATATATTGGATTGGGATTAGTGATAATGTCATCGCACGAAGTTAGAACACATACAGCTCTTCATGTACTGAAGGGGGCCGTCCAGAAGGTGCTGGGAGCCGAGTGGACGGCCGGCGTCTATGTGAAAGGCAGCCAAGGAAGGCTGACGGTCCAGCTTCAGGAAAAGCCGACGGACGAGGAGCTGGCCCGGGTGGAGGAGGAGGCGAACGCGAAGATCGCGGAGGACGCCCCCATCGAGGAGCTCGAGATGGAGCGGGCCGAGGCCGAGGCGCGCTGGGGCGACGCCATCTACGACCTCTTCCCCCTGCCGGCCTCCATCACCCGGCTCAGGATCGCGCACATACCCGGCTGGAACGTCAACGCCTGCAGGGAGGCGCACACCGAGACGACCGGCGAGATAGGCGCCCTGAGGATCACCAAGACGAGGTTCCGGCCATCCAGGCAGACCCTGGAGATCTCCTTCGACATCCGGACATGATCGCGCACGCCGACTCAAAGCGGAGATTCGGACCGTGTTTTGCCCTCTAGTTTGTAGCCGTTATTTCAACTTGTTTTTTCGTCGGCCTGCCGCACATTTTGCACCATTCGGGTCTAACCTATACTTCATGGGGTAGACGCAATCTTCCCACTTCACATCCATCGCTACTCCTTAACCGAGGCCATCGGGACCTCGGGGCTGACCACCCTGCAGGTCATTGTAGCTCCAAGCACGAGCCTAGCGATCGCCTTCCCACGTCTGGGCCGAGGCGGGCACATCGCGCTGGGCTTGCTCGTGCGCGAGGGGATCGATGGGAGGTTTAGATGTCGTCTATGGTAATCGGGCTATATCCCTATGCTCGATGGATCGGCTCCCTCCAGCTCGAAGATGGCGACGAAGGCCATGGCGTCGACCATGCTCCCCTCCAGGAGGTGCCCTCCCCGGGACCTGAACTCCGAGTCCGTCACGTCGATGTGGCCGTGGACCCGCGTCTCGCCTCCCCTTCGGGATATGCTCCCGCTGCAGGCGACGATCTCCAGCGGCTCCGATAGGGTAACCGGCGTGGGCTCGGGGCGGTAGAAGTAGAAGGACGCCTGGGAGAGGGTCCCTATGGCGAAGAAGGCCCCTGCCGAGATGTCCCTCGCCTCGGCCGCGTCTCTTATCGACCCGATCAGATCTTCGCCCTTCGAGAGCCTGACGAAGACCACCCTGCCGCATCTGCCTTCTATATGCTCCATGCCCCATCATTACGGCCCCGCATGTAATAAGCATGACACGCCCCGCGCGCATGATGCTTTAATCTTCGAACGGATCAGATGGTACCGGTGCGACGATGAGGCTAATGGGAAAGAAGGCGGTCGTCACCGGCTCGAGCCGGGGGATAGGCAGGGCCATCGCCCTCGACCTCGCCCGGGAGGGGGCCGACGTGGTGGTCAACTATCTCAGCAGGGGCGAGAAGGCGGAGGAGGTGGCGGACGGGATCAGGTCGATGGGCAGAAGGGCCCTGGTGGCGAGGGCCGACCTGTCGGACAGCGGCTCGGTGAGGAGGATGATCGATGAGGCCGTGGAGGAATTCGGCGGGATCGACATCCTGGTGAACAACGCGGGGATGGCCCACAAGGCGCCCATGGAGGAGGTCTCGGAGGAGGCCTGGGACAGGGTGATGGACGTCAACCTCAGGGGCGCCTTCCTCTGCTGCAGGTACGCCGGAGAACGGATGATAAGGCAGATGGGTGGGAACATCGTGAACATCTCCTCCATCGCCGCGTTCATGCCCGAGATGAACCTGGGGGCCTACAGCGTCAGCAAGGCCGGCCTGAACATGCTGACCCAGATGCTCGCCGTGGAGTGGGCCAGGTACAACATCAGGGTCAACGCCGTCTGCCCCGGCCCCATAGAGACCGAGATGATAGGGACGGCCTTCGACACGCCCGAGCTGATGAGGGCGCGAATCGAGGGGATCCCCGCCCGGCGCTTCGGGAGGCCGGAGGAGGTGGCGAAGCTGGTCACCTTCCTCGCCTCCGACGACGCCAGCAACATAACGGGAGAGCACATCGTGGTGGACGGCGGATCGCTGAGGAGCATGTACTACCTGATCAACAGGCTGGGAAGAGGAGCCAATAGAAAGTGATTACCAACTCATATTATTGCAAGGCGCAAGGGCTCACCGAATAAATTGCTTTTTACGGGCGTTCGCGCGCGTAAATCGTAATCTATTATATTTTCTAGAACTGATGTGGATAACAAATTTTCCATATAAAAATAATTAAACATGAAATTATTTATATTAGTAAATATCTTCCCT
>Ga0111229_170_pt1 | contig 14625 bp, 15 predicted proteins | sample DeeMarSWOR152_54_FD_80383 | JGI IMG/M metagenome (GOLD analysis project Ga0111229, IMG submission 80383) | Crenarchaeota group-15 archaeon DG-45 | reverse complement strand
CGTGGAGGCCGCCGCATGCGTCCTCTCCCTCCTCCTGATACCGCGACGCTAAAAGAGATATAGCCGCGGGGATGATGGATCCTCGGCGATGGCGAAGAAGGGCGTGATGATTCTGGCGGGCGGGGGAGGGCACACGGGCTACGCCAGAATCCTCGCCGAGGCGCTCTCCGGGAGAGCCGAGCTCTCGTTCCTGGTTCCTGACGCTGACCCCCTCAGCCTCGTTCGCCTCGAGCCCTTCGGGCCGGTGGGGACGTTGACAAAGCCGCGCCACCCCACGACCCCAACCTGGAGGTTCATCCTCAGGATGGCCAAGGCCCTCTACCAATCATCGGGCAGGGTCCCGAGGGGCCTCGACGCGGTGGTGAGCACGGGCAGCAACTTCTGCGTCCCCCCCGCCCTCGTGGCGTGGGCGAAGGGGATCCCGCTCGTGAACCTGGAGAGCCGGGTCAAGTTCATCAAGCCCTCGAGGACCGCCTCCCTGCTGCAGCGCTTCGCCGAGGTCACGGCCCTGCAGTGGGAGGAGCAGAGACGCATCCTGAGGGGGACGGTCTTCGGGCCCCTCCTGCCCAGGCGGACGGTCGACCCCTGGAACGGCGGGTACATCCTCGTGGCGGGCGGCACCTACGGCCACAGGGCGCTCTTCGACGCCGTCTCCGCCAGCGGCCTGGAGAACGTCGTCCTCCAGACGGGGAACCTGGACGGCCGCGAGTACTCGGAGAGGCATCCGGAGTGGAAGGTCATCTCGTTCACCGAGAGGTTCAACGAGCTCCTGGCCGGCGCCGATGTGGTCGTCTCCCCCCCGGGCGGGACGCCCGTCGAGGCCCTCGTCTACGGGAAGCATGTCGTCGTCGTCAGCTACCCCGAGTGGGCGAGGGCCGCGGACCGGGAGGAGACGCGGATGTTCGCGGGGAAGCTCAACGCGCCGATCCTCACGGCGATGACGCCGTCGGCCCTCGAGGCCGCCGTGGAAGAGGCGAGGAGGCGGGAGGTGCCCGTTCTGAGGGACGGCACGGGGCCCCTCGTCGAGGCCATCCTTGCGCTGAGCGCTCCCGATAAGATTAATTAATCGTGGGCGGGGAAGTATCCAGAAGCGGATGTGACGGAGACGAGAGCGGACAGAGAGACGTTGGCCCTCATCGCTTCGCTCCTGCTAGTGGTCTCGGTCTTCTCCTACGCCCTCTACAGCTCCCAGAAGCCCCAGAGGAAGGTCTGGGAGGTCAAGGTCTTCGAGAGCTACGTGAGCGGGGGGCCCACCTACGTCGCGAGCTACGGCAGCGGGTACCTCAGGCTCGTGGGCAGCTACGACCTCGAAGAGGGAGCGACGTACAGGATCACCTACTACACGACGAAGCGGAACTGGGCGGAGAAGGTCGTCTCCATAGAGAGGCTGGATTGACGCCTGATCCGCTAGCATGACTTATTAACCGTGGAATTTCATCTACGCGCGAGAAGACCCGAGAGCCGACATCTAAAGGGATGGCGCTGTGAATGACCAGAGATACGTGGCCGTGACCGCATGTAAAAACGAGGAGACAACCATAGGGAACTGCGTGCGATCCGTTCTGGGCCAGACCATCAAACCGGCCGCGTACGTGGTCATCGACGACGGCTCGACGGACGGCACACCCTGGATTCTGGAGGCCTTCAAGCCTCGAATAGAGGTGATCTCCCTGGAGGCGGGCAGGGCCAAGACGAGGGGGAACCACCTCCGAAACCTGTTCCTCCTGGCCGTGGGATACGCGAGCGAGCTCATGCCCGACTGGAGCATCCTGCTGTCCGTGGACGCCGACGAGGTCCTCTTCCCCGATTACGTCGAGAGCCTGATCCGGAGGATGGAAGATGATCCCAGGCTCGGGATGACCAGCGGCATCCCGATATCGAGGACCGTCGGCGGATACAGGAAGATCCACCGGGCGTCGAACAACGTGTGGAACGGCGCGAGACTGTATCGGAGGGCGTGCTGGGAGGACATCAAGGAGATCCCGAGCATCCAGGGCTGGGACATGTGGGTTCAATTCGAGGCGAACCGCCTGGGATGGAGGACCAGGCCCTTCGACGGCGTAAATTTCCTCGAGGAGCGGGCCTGGGGCGGCGCCTCGCTCATGTTCTGGATAAGGCGGGGCTTCACACGGCGGCTGCTGGGATACTCGTGGCTGACGCATCTGCTGACCTGCGTCACGGCGGTGGCCCAGAGGCCCTACATCGTGGGCGCCGTGGCCTTCTTCCTATCCTACCTGCTGTACGGCCTCGGGCGACGAGAGTTTTTCAGCCCGGAGTACCATGTGTTCGTTAAGGGGCATACCCTCGACATCGCGAGGGGGTGGCTGAGGGTCTCGAAGCTCAAGGAGAAGCTCAGGGGGGTGAGCGCTTGAGGGTGACGATCATCGGGATCGACGGCCTCGACCACGACGTCGTCGAGGAGCTGGATCTCAGGAACCTGAAGCAGAGGGTCCACGGCCGCTTGGCCATACCCGACGAGTGCTACCGGGAGATCGCGTCGGGGGACAGGTCGCCCTGGACGCCCCTCTGCTGGATGACCATCCTGACCGGGGCCCTTCCGCCGGAGGAGTACAGGCAGGCCCGGGCCCGCTCGTACAGGAACCCCCTCGTCGAGGGGCTGAAGCGGCGTCTCGGGCGCTCCCTCGCCTTCATGCAGGGAAAGAGGAACCTCCTGCAGAAGGTCGGCATCAGGCAGGCCAGAATGGGGGGCCGGCTATCCAGGGGAGCCGTTTCGAAGGGCATGAACACGATCTTCGACCTCGCCGAGAGGAGCATGGACTTCAACGTCCCGACGTACAGCGACACCTTCTCCCTGAAGCCCCTCCACGACGCCCACGAGGAGAGGGAGCTGCTGCGCTTCGTGGACGAGGAGCACGAGCTGATGGAGAGGTTCGTCCTATCCGTCCTGGGGCGGGGGGCCGAGTACGACCTGCTCATGGCCTACACCAGGGTCCTCGACCACTTCGGCCATCAGATGTACCGGACGGAGGCCTTCTACCACAGGTACCGGATGATGGACCTCTTCATCCACGAGCTGGCGCCAAAGGTCGAGGGGCTGCTGCTCATCGTCTCCGACCACGGGTTCACGGGGCTGGAGGGCACGGCCCACGGCGGGAAGCACTCCGACCACGCCACATACTCGATGAACCTCCCCATGGATACGCCCATGAACTCCCTCCTCGACGTGTACCCGCTGGTCGAGAGAGCCCTGGAGGCGAAGGGATGACGAACGTCGTCTTCGTGATCCTGGATGCCCTCCGGTACGACCACGCGACGAGGGAGGGCACGCCGAACCTGATGGCCGTGGCGGACGACGGCGCCTTCTTCACCCATGCCTTCTCGTGCAATTCCTCGACGAACCTGAGCATGCCGTGCATCCTCTCGTCCGCGAAGAAGCACGATCCGGAGAGGAACATCGCCAAGGTCCTCGGCGATAAGAACTACAGGACGGCCATCATCCACTCGAACCCCCTGATGAGGGCCTTCTACCCGGGTTTCGAGGTCACCATCGACATAAAGTCGTCCCCCCTCAAGCTCAGGAAGGGCTGGAAGAAGGCGATGAGGAGGGCCCTCCCGGCCCCGGTCATCTCGGGGCTGAAGAAGATCCGGGCGGAGATCTACGATGATGAGAGGTACCTGCCCTACGCGAGAGCGGGCGAGACGGCGGAGCACGCCCTGGACTGGATGGGGCAGAACCAGGGCTACTTCCTCTGGATCCACGTGATGGACCCCCACATCCCCTATTACCCGAAGGAGAACAGCCTCGGCATGACCCCGAAGGAGATGATGGAGCTGAACGACAAGATCGTCGAGGCGGCCCATGGGAACTACCGCCCCACCGAGGAGGAGGTCGAGGCCGCCAGGACGCTGTACGGGGATGAGGTCAGGGAGATGGACGCCGACCTGGGGAGGCTGTACGACGGCGTCGGCCCGGACGACCTCCTGGTCGTAACATCCGACCACGGCGAGGAGTTCAACGAGTACGGCCAGTTCTCCCATCAGGGGAACAAGATCATCCCCCAGCTGATACACGTGCCCCTCATCTTCCACGGGTGCGGGGTGAGGAGGAACACCGTCATCGACGACTACGTCTCCTCCCTCGACATAGCGCCCACCGTGCTGGACGCCCTCGGCATCGGGGAGAAGCTGGGGCTGGGCCGCTCCCTCTGGGCCCTGATCTCCCCTCGACCCGGGCCGGAGGCAGCGAAGACCCCAGATGGATGATCGCCATGAAGCGGTTGATCCAGCTCCTCGACGGCCTCTGGGACAGGATCGGGAGATCGGGCTGGTACGACGGAGCGTACGTCTCCCAGGACTCGCCCATCCTCGTGGGAGGCTGCGCCCGGAGCGGCACCACCCTCCTAAGGGTCATGCTCGACACCCACCCCCACATATACTGCGGCCCGGAGAGCAACCTCTTCCTCCCCGTCAGGATCAGGACGAGGAAGAGGATCGAGGAGCTGGCATGGGCGTTCGACATCCCAGCGGAGGACATAGAGGCGCTGCTCGGAGGCAGCGGCAGCCTGCCAGAGTTCATAGAGCGTTTCTTCAGGACGATGAGCGGCATCCACGGGAAGAGGCGCTGGGGCGACAAGAGCCCGAGAAACGTGCAGCGGCTGGACTACATCTTCGAGCATTTCCCCCGGGCCAGGTTCATACACATGATCCGGGACGGCAGGGACGTCGCCTGCTCCCTCAGGACCTTCCCCAGGAGGAAGATCGTGGACGGGAGGATCGTTCCGGTGAGGACCGACCGCCCCCTCGACGAGTGCATCAGGAGGTGGGTTCACGACGTCAACATGGGCATGAGGCATCGGGGCGACCCCCGGTATCACGAGCTGAGATACGAGGACCTGATATCCGACACCGAGGGAGTCCTCAGGGGGCTGTTCGCGTTCTTGGATGAGCCATATGAGGAGGAGGTCCTGAGATATTACGAGGTTCAGGATAGCACCAGGGAGGCCATAAAATTCCCTCAGAACATCGAGGCGACGCAGCCGATTTATCAGAAGGCGGTGGGCAGATGGCGGGAGGAGTTCGGCGAGGAGGACAAAAGGCTGTTCAAGAGGCTGGGGGGCGTCCTCCTCGTGGATCTCGGATACGAGGATGACGATGAATGGTGACCGCCGGGACTCTCCGCGCGATAACATGTATGAAAAAAACATGATTTTTATAAAGATTTAAGGCGGAGTAGAGCAACACCGAATTCGAGGAAGGCGACATGTGCGGAATCTTCGGCTGCGTACTCGAGGACGGCTCGGCGGTCCCCTTCATCCAAGCCGGCCTGAAGAGGCTCGAGTACCGGGGATACGACTCCGTCGGCATAGCCACCATCCACAAGGGCGTGGTCCATATCAGAAAGGACAGCGGGAAGATCGACGAGGTCGCGACCCGTCTGGACTTCAACGGGATGCCGGGCTCAATCGGCGTGGGCCACACCCGGTGGGCCACCCACGGCGCCCCGATGATGGTCAACGCCCACCCCCACAGCGACTGCAGCGGGCGGATAGCCGTGGTCCACAACGGGGTCATCGAGAACTTCATCGAGCTGAAGGAGGAGCTCGTGAACGTCGGGCACAGGTTCGTATCGAGGACCGACACGGAGGTCATCGGCCACCTCATCGAGGAGGAGCTGAAGGGGGGCATAGGCCTCGGTGAGGCGATCCTCAAGGCGGCCAGGCGGCTCAAGGGATCCTACGCCATCGCCGTCGTCTCCTCCCTGGACCCCGACCGCATATACTGCGCGAGGAACGAGAGCCCCCTGGTGCTCGGTGTGTCAGATGGCGGCGTCTTCTGCGCCTCGGACATCCCGGCCATGCTCCCCTACACGAACAGGGTCGCGTGGCTGAGGAACGGGGAGGCGGCCGTGCTGAGCGCCGACGGGTACGAGGTGATGCGGATCGAGGACGGCTCCCCCGTCGACCGGGGGCTGACGGAGGTCACCTGGTCCATAGAGATGGCCGAGAAGCAGGGATACCCCCACTTCATGCTCAAGGAGATCTACGAGCAGCCCCAGAGCCTGAGGAACGCCCTCCGCCTGCAGAAGCAGTACCTCGACCTGCTGGCGACCTTCATGGATCGGGGCAGGGAGCTGTTCCTGGTCGCGGCCGGGACGTCCCACCACGCCTGCCTCGCCGCGTCCTACATGTTCTCCAAGCTGGCCCGGCTCACGGCGTACCCCGTCATCTCGTCGGAGTTCGTCGAGCGATATGGACCCTCCGTCAGCATCGACTCGGTGGTCCTGGCCATCAGCCAGTCCGGCGAGACCTACGACACCCTGAAGGCGGTGGACCACGCCCGCATGAGGGCCGTCACCATACTGGCCGTCACCAACGCCGTCGGCTCGACCCTGACCCGGGTGGCCCGGGCCTACATCGTCCAGCAGTCGGGCCCGGAGATCGGCGTCGCCGCGACGAAGACCTTCACCTCCCAGCTGATGGTCCTGGCCCAGCTCGCCCTGCGGCTCGCCCGGGCCCGGGGGAAGGTCTCCCAGGACGAGGTGGACGAGCTCGAGGCCAACCTGGTCAAGGTGCCGTCCCTCGTGGAGGAGACGCTCGAGGGCGTGGCGGATCATGTGGAGGGCCTGGCGGAGAAGCTCTCGGGGGCGCGGCTCTTCCTCTTCCTGGGCCGGGGCATCAGCGCCGCGACGGCGCTGGAGGGGAGGCTCAAGCTCCTGGAGATCACGTACGTGCCGTCCCTGGCCTACCCCGCCGGCGAGAGCAAGCACGGCCCCATAAGCGTCGTGGAGGAGGGCGTCCCCTGCATCTTCATCTGCCCGAGGGGCGAGACCAGGAGCGACATCATCGGGAGCATCATGGAGATGAAGGCCAGGGGAGCCCGGATCATCTCCGTCTGCGAGCGGGGCGACAAGGATATCCTCGCCCTGTCCGACGACCACATAGAGATGCCCGTGGGCATACCCGAGCCCCTCTCCCCCATACTCTACGTGATCCCCCTCCAGCTCCCCATACTCTACGTGATCCCCCTCCAGCTGCTCGCCTACCACCTGGCCGCCTCCAAGGGGCTGGACCCGGACAAGCCGAGGAACCTGGCGAAGAGCGTCACCGTGCCCTAGGCCCCTCGGAAACCCTTATGGGGGCCCAAAGCCCCCCAAATGCCATGGGGTCGCCGTTGTTCGACGTCGAAGCGGTGCGCAGGGACTTCCCCATCCTGGAGAAGGGGGTCGTCTACCTCGACAGCGCGGCCAGCAGCCTGACGCCGGAGCAGGTGGTGCTGAAGGAGGCGGAGTTCTACCGGGAGTACCGGGCCAACGTGGAGCGGGGCGTCCACAGGTTCTCCCAGCGGGCCAGCGAGGAGTACGAGGGGGCCCGCGACGTCGTCGCGGGCTTCATCGGGGCGCCGTCGGCCGAGAGCGTCGCCATGCTGAGGAACACGACGGAGGGGATCAACCTCGTGGCCAACGCCCTGGACTGGCGGAAGGGGGACAAGATCGTGACGACGGTGATGGAGCACCACTCCAACTTCATCACGTGGCTCAGGGTCGCCAGCAGGCACGGCTGCCGCGTCGAGGCGGTGAGGCCCGACGCCGAGGGCCGCTTCGACATGGCCGACTTCGAGAGAGCGGTGGACGACGAGACCAGGCTGGTGGCGGTGACCTGGGTGTCGAACGTCCTGGGCTGCATCGTCCCCGTGAAGGAGGTGGCGGCCATCGCCCACGAGCGCGGGGCCCTCGTGCTGGTGGACGGGGCCCAGGGCGTCCCCCACCTGCGGACCGACGTCGGCGACTCGGGCGTCGACTTCCTCGCCTTCTCCGGCCACAAGATGTTGGGGCCGACGGGGTCCGGCGGCCTCTACATCGCGGAATCGGAGCTCCGCAGGACCGAGCCCCTCTGCATCGGGGGCGGCACCATAGCGGACGTCAGCGTGGACCGCTTCGAGCTCGCGGCGCCGCCCATGAGGTTCGAGGCGGGGACGCCGGCCATCGCCCAGGTCATCGGCCTCGGGGAGGCGTGCCGCTACCTCGACCGGGTGGGGATGGACGCGGTGGAGCGGTGGGACGCGAGGCTGGCGCGGAGGCTGGTGGAGGGCCTCGGGGGAATAGGCGGCGTCGAGGTCTACGGGCCCCGCGACTCCAGGGAGCGGGTCGGCATCGTCCCCTTCAACGTTCAGGGCATGAACCCCCACGACGTGGCGCTGAGCTTGGACGCGGAGCACGGCATCGCCGTCCGCTCGGGCCACCACTGCGCCCTCCCCCTGATGAAGGAGCTCTTCGGGCTTCCGGAGGGGATGGTCAGGGCGTCCACGTACATCTATAACACGCCGGATGAGATCGAGCTGCTATTGGGCGCCGTGGAGGATATCGCCCGCGGATAGCCCCCAAAGGGGGAGGTCACCTGACGAAGCGCTTCGGGTCCCTGTCGAAGGCCTGCTTGCACCGTTCCGCGCAGAAGTAGTAGGTCTTCCCCCCGTGCTCGCTCCGCCATCTCGCCGTCTCCTCGTCGACGGTCATGCCGCATACCGGGTCCTTCGCCATCTCTCCTCGACCACGATCCGGCGAATGGCGGCTTTCAAAGGTTTCGGAGGCGGCACACCTCTTTTATGCCGTGGACGGCCTTTTTGCGCGTGGTTCTGATGGTCGTGGATGAGAGGCTCGCGGCCGACATGGTCATCGTCAACGGCAAGGTCCTGACGGTGGACGCCCGCAACTCCATCGTGGAGGCGGTGGCCGTCAGAGACGGGCGGATAGTGGCCACGGGGTCCACCTCCGATGTCATGAGGCTGGCGGGGGAGGGGACGGAGGTCGTCGACCTCGGCGGCAGGACGGCGACGCCGGGGTTCATCGACTCCCACACCCACCCGAGCCACGCGGCGACCCGCCTATACGAGATCAACTGCCGCTCCCCTCCCGTCAGGAGCGTGGGGGAGATCCTCGCGATGGTCTCGGAGAGGGCCGGGGAGGTCGAGCCCGGGCGGTGGATCCGGGGGACGAACTACAACGATCTCAAGCTGGAGGAGCGGCGGCACATCACCCGCTGGGAGCTGGACGAGGCCGCCCCCGAGAACCCCGTCTTCATCAGCAAGGAGACGGGGCACCTGTACGTCGTGAACAGCAGGGCCCTCGAGCTGGCAGGCATCGCCCGGGAGACGCCGGACCCGCCCGGGGGCCAGATCGACCGGGGCCCGGACGGGGAGGCGACGGGCCTCCTCTACGAGACGGCGGGGGACCTCGTCGCGTCGCTTATCCCGCCCTACTCCGTGGAGGAGATCAAGGAGGGCCTCCGCAGGGTCTGGGACCAGTTCTCACGGTGGGGGGTGACGACCACCCACGACGCCAGCGCATACGGCGACGCCATCCGGGCGTACCAGCAGCTGCTGGCGGAGGGGGTCCGCCGGGTGAGGACCCTCCTGATGGTCAGCGTCCACCCGCAGCGCCCGGCGGGGGCCGACCTCCTCGACGCCATGACGGCCCTCGGCGTCGAGTCGGGCTTCGGGAGCGACTGGCTGAAGGTGATGTCCCTGAAGATCATGGGCGACGGCTCGGGGTCAGGCGGCTCCGCGGCGGTCTACGCGCCCCAGCACCGGGGGACGAAGGGCCTGGGGCTGATGACGACGAGCCCCGAGGAGATGAGGAGGCTGACGGCTGAGGCGCATCGGGCGGGGATCCGCGTGAGCATCCACAGCATCGGGGACAGGGGCATCGACCTCGCGCTGGACGCCATCGAGGAGGCCCAGCGCCTGAGGCCGGCGCCCGACATGCGGCACCGGATCGAGCACAACAGCCTGTGCACGCCCAAGCAGCTGGAGAGGATCAGGGAGCTGGGGGTGACGCCCTCGTCGAGCATCGGCTACATGTGGGGGGTCGGCGACGACTACGTGGAGAACTTCGGCCCCGAGCGGAGCCGCTGGCTCCACCCCCACCGGACCATGCTGGAGATGGGCATCACGGCAGGGGGCAACAGCGACCACCCCGTCAGCGACGGGAACCCCCTCATCCAGATCTACGAGGCCGTGACTAGGCGGACCCGGACGGACCAGGTGGTGGGCCCCGAGGAGGCCATCGCCGTCATGGACGCCATCAGGCTCTACACCTGGAACGGCGCCTACCTGGGAAAGGAGGAGGACGTGAAGGGGAACATCGAGCCCGGGAAGCTCGCCGACATCGTCGTCCTCGACCGGGACATCCTGACCGCGGAGCCGGAGGAGATCAAGGACATTAGGGTGGAGATGACCATCGTCGACGGGAAGGTCGTATACCGCAGATGACATATTAAAGAACACCATCCGAGGTTGAGCCCATTTTCCAACTCATCCCGCTGCATTGCCGGCCGCTATTATTGGCGAGCCTATATCGCTCCTTTTTATATCGAGGCCTCGCCTCGTTAGAGGGAGGAACATGAGTTTGATCATAGACTTTCACAATCATTTCTATCCGAGGGCCTACATCGACGAGCTTCAGCGGCGGAAGGGATACGCCTCGGTCTCAAGGGACGAGGCGGGCAGGCTGCTGATCCACTACGTTGGCGACTACAACATCGTCGTGGGCCCCCACATCAACCTGGAGGACAGGCTGGAGGCCATGGACAGGCACGGGGTGGACATGCAGGTCCTGACCCTCACCACGCCCGCCGTCGAGCGGGAGCCCCCTGAGCGGGGGATGAGGCTCGCCGAGCTGGCCAACGACGGATTCGGCGATATCATAGTGAGGCATCCGGATCGCTTCACGGCCCTGGCCGCGCTGCCGCTGCAGGAGCCCAAGGCGGCGGCGGAGGAGCTGGAGAGGGCCGTCGAGGATCGCGGGCTGAGGGGCGGCACCCTGATGTCGAACGTCAACGGGCAGCCCCTCGACGGGGAGCGGCTCATACCTGTCTACGAGAAGGCGGTGGAGCTGGACGTCCCCCTCTACATCCACCCCACGTCCCCCATCAACCACGCAGCCATGGGAGACTACAGGCTCGTCCCCATCCTCGGATTCGGCGTCGACACCGCCCTCGCCGTGCTGAGGCTCGTCTTCGGCGGCGTCCTGGAGCGGCTGCCGGGGCTGAAGCTCGTCGCCTCCCACCTCGGCGGCGTCCTCCCCTACCTCCGGGGCAGGGTCGAGGCCGGCTTCGAGGCCTACCCCGAGTGCAAGGCCAACATCTCCGAGTCGCCGTCCCGGTACCTGAGGAGGCTGTGGATGGACTCGATCATCTACGACGGCGACGTCCTCATGTCGACCTACGCCTTCTCGGGCCCGGACAAGATCATGCTGGGGAGCGACTTCCCCCATCAGATCGGGGACCTCGAGCACGCCGTCGATCGGATAAGGCGGCTGGACATCGGCGACGAGGAGAAGGAGAAGATCCTGGGAGGGAACGCGGCGGAGCTCCTCAAGCTCTAGCGCGGCCGCAGCTCGACGACGTGGGCGCATGGGGCCCTCCGCATACATGTTCATCCTTTTTAAGGGCTCGAGCGTTCTTTGAATCGGGCATGATGGACGACATCGACGAGAGGATACTCCAGGCGCTGAAGGAGAACGCCAGGATGACCTACGTCGACATAGGCAGGGCCGTGGGCCTATCCGAGGGGGCGGTGCGGAACAGGATCCAGGCCCTCCTGGACTCGGGCGTCATCAGGAGGTTCACCATCGAGGTGGCCACATCCGTGAGGGTGAGGGCCCTCATCATGATCTCCGTCGACCCCTCGACCCCGACCCATGCCGTCTCCGAGGCCGTCGGACGGATGAAGGTCGTGGAGAGGATATACGAGATAACGGGGGAGTACGACATAGCGGCCGTGGTCGCATCGCCGAGCATCGAGGGCGTCAACAGGTGCATCGAGGAGATCAGGTGCATCGAGGGCGTGGAGAGGACCAACACCATGATCGTCCTCCGCACCCTCTAGATCGCATGGGACTACGAACTACATTCCATCCTTCCGAAATCATTATAAATCGCGGTTGTTTCATTCCGAAAAATTTATAAGAGTTACGAATTATATAACCAAAATCAATCGAAGGCCGAGATGCTAGAATTGGGTGCTGCTGTTTGGGATAAAATATGCAATAAATGCAACATATATGTCATAAAAAATATAAGCGTGTTCTGGTTCGAAGAGGAGGTGTGAAGCTGTGTTGATGAACTGCGTCGACTGCGGTGCTGGGATAGAGATCCCCGAGGATGTCATCCAGGGGGAGATCATCAGCTGCCCCGACTGCGGCCTTGACTTCGTGATCGTCAAGGACGAGTCCGGGCTGCTGAGCCTGCAGGAGCTCATGATAGAGGGCGAGGACTGGGGAGAGTAGAGAGAATTCTTCCCGGTACCGTTCCCAAACCCTCTCAGACAGGCGAGAGCCAGGTGACCTGAGATGACGGACATCGCCCTGGTGTATGACCGCTCCGAGACCGACGAGCTGGGGATCAGGCTCACGGCCGACGAGATGGGCGTGGGCCTCACCTATCTCCCCTTCTACAAGGTCGCCTTGGGGTTCGGGAACGACGGCGTCACCTACAGGAGCCCGGGGCAGGACTACACGTCGGCCCTCAAGGACGTGGGGGTCGTCCTGAACCGCACCCAGAGCAAGAACCGTAGGCTGTTCGCCTCGGCCATCTTCGAGGCGTTGGATAAAGAGGTTCTCAACCCCCTCTCCGCCGAGCTCGCCTGTCAGAGCAAGATCAGGACCCTCCTCGCCTTCTTGAAGAGCGGCATAAGGGTCCCGAAGACCGTCTACGTGCCGTCCAATGTCCAGGAGGTCAGGGCCGACGGAGGGACACTCGACAACAGCGGCGTCATATCGAAGCTGATCACCCGGGAGCTCGGCGACGGCAAGGTCGTGACGAAGCCCGACGCGGGGACCCACGGGAGCGACGTCCGGCTTGCGGACGGCCCGGAGGCCCTCGCGGAGATGCTCAGGGGCGTCAGCTCCTCCATCATCAACCCCTCGGGGGTCGTCGCCCAGGAGTTCATCCCCAAGTGGTTCTACGACCTCCGCATCGTGGTGGAGAAGGAGAAGGGGCGGCCCGGCCTCTGCCACCCCACGGCCCTGGCGAGGGCGGGCTTCAAGGAGTTCAGGACGAACACCTTCCTCGGGAACATGGTGTTCCGGGTCATGCTCCCATCCTCCGTCCAGAGGGAGGCCGTGCGATGCGGCGAGGCCCTCGGAAGCGGAGCCCAGGCATGGGTGCTCGCGCTGGACGCCATGCCCTACATAGGCGACGACAGGGTCGTCGACGAGGGGGCGCTCAGGTCCTGCTTCGACGCCCTGGAGGGCCCCTTCGGCGAGGTCAGGAAGGTGAAGAGGTACGCGCTCAAGAAGAGGAACTTCGCCGAGTACACCAGGATGATCGGGGAGGCCTACGGCCATTACATGTCGACCGAGGCCTACGCCAGCATCGAGGGGGCCATAGAGGAGAGCCTGAGAGAGAAGCGGGACTCGGTCTTCTTCCACGAGGGGAACGCCTGCCCCGAGTTCTGGGAGCAGACACGGCTCGTCGGGGGCGTCAACGTGGCCGAGCCCCTCCTGAGGTGCGCCCTGAGCCTACTGGACCGCTAGGCCGGGATCGAGCATGAGGATCGGCATCATCGGGGGATCGGGATACGCCGGGGGCGAGCTGCTCAGGCTCCTCATACCCCACCCGGAGGTGGAGATAGCCCTGGTGACGTCGAGGAGGTTCGCGGGGGAGCACGTCTACATGATCCATCCGAACCTCAGGGGGAGGACGGCGCTGAGGTTCGCCCCCCTCAACCCCTCGGAGCTGGCCGAGGGCTGCGACCTGGTCTTCAGCGCGGCCCCCCACGGCTCCTCCATGGGGCTGGCTCCCGCCCTCCTCGAGCAGGGGGTGAAGGTCATCGACGTCAGCGCCGACTTCCGCCTCAGGGACCCCGACGACTACCCGAGGTGGTACGGGTGGAAGCACTCCCGCCCGGAGCTGCTGGGGCGGGCGGTCCCCGGAATCCCGGAGCTCCACAGGGACGAGATAGGGAAGGCCGATCTGGTGGCCTGCCCCGGCTGCATGGCCGTCTCCTCCATCCTCGCCCTTGCCCCGGCGGTCAAGGCCGGATTCATCGACACGGAGAGGATCGTCATCGACGTCAAGATCGGCTCGTCCGGAGGCGGCAGCGAGCCCACCCTGGCCAGCCACCACCCGGAGAGGTTCGGAGGCGTCAGGCCATACCAGGTGGTGGGCCACAGGCACACGGCCGAGATCGAGCAGGAGCTCGGGTCCATCCGCGGAGGCGAGGTGAAGGTGGCCTTCACCCCCCACGCCGTCAACGCGGCCAGAGGCATCCTCGCCACCTGCCACGTCTGGCTCACCCGGCAGGTGGAGGAGCGGGACGTCTGGAAGGCCTATAGGGGAATGTACGACGGCGAGCCCTTCATCCGCATCGTCAAGTACAGGAAGGGGCTGTACCAGCTCCCCGACCCCAAGGTGGTCCTGGGGACGAACTTCTGCGACATCGGCTTCGAGATGGACGGGCACGTGGAGCGCCTCGTCGTCCTCTCCGCCATCGACAACATCGTCAAGGGGGCGGCCGGGCAGGCGGTCCAGTGCTTCAACGTCATGCTCGGCCTGGACGAGCGGACGGGCCTGGACCTGATAGGCATCCACTAGGTGTCTGGATTGATGCTCGTGGTCAAGGTCGGCGGGGACCTCCTGAAAGGCGGGCCGCCCCAGGGGCTGATGGGCG
>Ga0111229_145_pt1 | contig 14978 bp, 17 predicted proteins | sample DeeMarSWOR152_54_FD_80383 | JGI IMG/M metagenome (GOLD analysis project Ga0111229, IMG submission 80383) | Crenarchaeota group-15 archaeon DG-45 | reverse complement strand
CGAAGGAGAACCCCTTACCCATCCGGTTGACGAGGTGTGAAAGTTTGGCGAAGGTCGACTGCCGCCTCGAGGACGTTCTCGGGGAGGTGTACGGCAACCTGAGCCCCGGCCTCCTCCTCGCCTCCGTCGGGAGGGACGGGAAGAGGAACGTCATGACCATCGGCTGGGGGCTGGTGGGCGTCCTCTTCAGGAAGCCCGTCTTCATGGCGGCCGTGAGGAGGTCGAGGCACACGTACAGGCTCCTGAACGAGACCGGCGTGTTCACCGTCAACGTCCCCGGCCCCGACATGGCTGAAGCCGTCGACTTCTGCGGGACGGAGTCGGGCAGGGACCACGACAAGTTCAGGGAGCTGGGCCTGACGGCGAGGAGTGGGACGGCGGTGGAGGCGCCCATCGTCGACGAGTGCACGATCCACCTGGAGTGCAGGGTGGCGGCAACCACGGACGTGACCAAGGGGGCGACCTCCGAGGGGGTCCTGGCCTCGGTGTACCCCTCGGGCGACTATCACAGGCTCTACCACGGCGAGATCCTAAGGGTCTACAGGGATGCCTGAGCCTCGCCGCGCGCCGACGCAGCCGGAGCGAGGAGGCTTCCGAACCCCTTCGAGCCCCGGTGTCGAAAAGGCGGGGTGAGGATACCCTGAGGTTCCCGGTGGAGTTCGCCCTTCTCGCCCTCTTCGCCTTCATCGCGTGGATATTCTGGCCGTTCTTGATCGGGACGGGGTGGCTCCCCTCGCCCATGAAGGCGGTGAGGCGGATGCTGGGGATGGCCGAGGTCGGGCCGGGGGATACCCTGTACGACCTGGGGTCCGGCGACGGGCGGTTCTTGATCGCGGCCGCGAGGGAGCTCGGCGCGAGGGCCGTGGGGATAGAGGCCGATCCCCTCCGCGTCGCGCTGTCCAGGCTGAGGATCAGGGCGGCGGGCCTCCAGGGTATGGCGTCCGTCCGCTGGGGCAACTTCTTCCGGGTGGATCTGGGGGAGGCCTCTGTCGTGACCATCTACCAGAGCCAGGGCACGAACAACGACCTGAGGGCGAAGCTCGAGAGGGAGCTCAGGCCCGGGGCCCGCGTGGTCTCGTACATGTTCACCTTCGACGGGTGGGAGCCGGCGGAGGCCGATGAGGATTCGAATGTGTACCTCTACGTCATCGGAAGGAGCCGCGGGCGCGGAGGAGCCCCGGGGACGATTCAGCCGTCCCTGAAATAGGCGATCACCTCCCTGGCGAATAGCTCGAGGCCCTCTGAGCCGGGTGGGTAGAGGGGCAGCGCCGAGAAGCAGCTCGCCCCCCTCTCCGCGTATCCCTCGATCTTGTCGATGCAGTCGTCGGGCGTCCCGAAGATGCAGCACCTGTCGACGAGGTCCAGGGGCACGTCCTCCTCCCTCTCCCAGGGTTCCCCGTGCCCCAGCCTATCCGCGAAGCGCCACGGAGGCCCGCCGCGGCGGAACAGGGCTCCCCTCACCGTCCCCTCGACGTGCCTCAGGGCGTCATCGTACTCCGGGGCGACGGCCATGGGCGCCGCGAATACGCCCGCAACCTCCTCGGGCTCCCTGCCGTGGTCCCTGGCGCTCTCCCTCGCCTCCCTCAGGTCCCTCTCGAAGAGCTCCGGCGGCAGGTTCTGGGTCACGAAGCCGTCGCCCAGCTCCCCGGCTATCCTCAGCATCCTCGGGCCGAAGGCGGCTATCCAGATGGGCGGGTGGGGCCTCTGCGCCGGCCTGGCCGCGACGGATGCGCCCCTGAAGCTGAAGAAGGGCCCCGCGTGGTTCACCCTATCCTCCGTCCAGAACCTCTTCAGGACGATGATGACCTCCCTCATCCTCGAGACGGGCCTCTCGATGGGCCGGCCGTAGGTCGCCTCGTTCCACACGCCCCTGCCGACCCCGAGGGTGAGCCTCCCCCCCGAAACCTGATCCAGCGTCGCCGTGGCGTGCGCCAGGACCGCCGGGGGTCTCCGGTTCAGGTCCAGGACCGAGGTCCCAACCCCGATCCCCTCCGTCGCCGCGGCCACGGCGCTCAAGATCGAGAGGGCCTCGTACCGGATGAAGACGTGGTCGGCGACGGTCACCATGTCGAACCCCTCCCTCTCGGCCTTGAGGGCGTAATCCAGGACGTCGCCGAACCCCATCTCCTCGGCGGGGCCGGTGGCCCCCAGCGGCAGGCTTACGCCGAATTTCAGCTCAGGCCTCATCTCCGCGCCCCTATCCTCCTCGGCATGTGGTCTCCTCCGTAACGACCCTAATAAACGAGATGCCCGAACGGGGCTTTATGCCTCTCCCTCCTCTCCGCCTCCTCCGGATGGATGACCTCGATCAGATGAGGGGCGACGACGCTGAAATGAGCTTTTATACAACGTTGTGGGGGCTATGGATAGTGTCCGAGATGAAGGTGCTCATCGTATTCGACTCGAGGACCGGGAACACGGAGAAGATGGCCCACGCCGTGGCCGAGGGCGTCGAGGCGGAGGGCGTGGACGCCGAGGTGAAGAGGGTCGATGAGGCCTCGGTGGACGAGCTCCCCGGCGTCGACGGCCTCATCCTGGGCTCCCCTGTCTACTACGGGCTGCCGTCTGGGAGGCTCAAGGAGTTCATCGACGCCTCGGTCAAGCACCACGGGAAGCTCGAGGGGAAGGTGGGGGGCGCCTTCGCCAGCAGCGGCGGCGTCCACTCCGGCGCGGAGACGACCGTCATCGCGCTGCACGAGGCCCTCCTCATCCATGGCATGGTCGTCCAGGGGACTTCCAGCAGGAATCACTACGGGCCGGCGTCGGTCGGCGCCCCGGACGACATCGAGGCGGAGACATGCAGGAAGCTCGGGCAGCGGGTGGCGAGGCTGGTCAAGAAGCTGGGCAGATAATCCCGAGCCGCGTGTTTCCGACCCGGAGTCCCTCCCACCATTTCAGGGCTCAGCGCCGATTTGTCATGATACTCTCTTAAATACCCAGGCGCGAGTTTATAGAAGATGTCTCGAAAGGTCAAGCCTATACCAAAGGCTGAATTGGATGGCTACTACGCGGACGCGGAGAATTACCTGCTCAAGCCGTGGCTGACGCGGCCCCTGCCGTACAGGGAGCCCATCATCGTCGGCGGCAAGGGCGCGTACTTCTACGACGCCACGGGCAGGGAGTACTTGGACTTCCTCTCTCAGCTGTTCAACATCAACCTGGGCATGCTCAACCCGAAGGTGGTGGAGGCCGTCAGGGAGCAGGTGGGGAAGGTGAACTACACCAAGAACACCATGCTGAACATCCCCAAGATCCAGCTGGCGAAGCGGCTGGCGGAGCTCACCCACAAGAGCCTCACCAAGACCTTCTTCAGCAACAGCGGGACGGAGGCCAACGAGGCCGCCTTCAAGATCGCCCGGTTATTCACAGGCCGCACCAGGATCATCAGCCTGTGGACCCCTTCGAGCCCCTCGTCCCCGGATTCTACCACATCCCCGCCCCCTACTGCTACCGGTGCCCCTTCGGGCTGGAGTACCCGGGCTGCGGGGTCCGCTGCGCCCATTTCCTGGAGGACACCATCAAGTTCCAAGGGGCCGACTCGGTGGCGGCCTTCATAGCCGACCCGGTGGTGGTGGCGGCCGGCGTCCTCATACCGCCGAAGGAGTACTGGCCCACCGTCAGGGAGATCTGCGACAGGCACGGCGTGCTGCTGATCCTGGACGAGGTCATCGCCGGGTGCGGAAGGACCGGCAAGCTCTTCGCCCACGAGCACTGGGGCGTCGCCCCCGACATGCTCACCCTCGCCAAGGGGATATCCAACGCCGTGGTGCCGCTGGGGGCCACCATCATGAGGAAGCAGATCGCCGACTTCTTCTACGAGAAGAAGGAGTTCTCCCACGGCTTCACATACAGCGGCCACGCCCTCGCCTGCGCGGCCGGGCTGGCGGCCATGAACGCGTACGTGGAGGACAAGATACCCGAGAACGCGGCCAAGGTCGGCGGCTACCTGCTCGACTCCTTCAGGGGAATCCAGGACCGGCACAAGTCGGTCGGCGACGTACGAGGCCTGGGCCTCATCGAGGGGATAGAGTTCGTGAAGAACAAGGAGACGAAGGAGCCCCTCGTGGCGGCGAGCCCCGACGCGCCCATCGAGGAGCGCCCCATGATGGTGCTGAGCGACGGCTGCATGAACGAGGGGCTGCTGCTGATGCCGGCCATGTCCGGCTCCGTCCTGAGGATCTCGCCGCCCCTGATCATCACCGAGGAGGACGTCGACAAGGCCCTGGGCATCATCGAGAGGCAGATAACCAAGGTGGAGAAGAAGTTCCTCTAGCCGACGCCGTCTCCGCCCCCTTTTTAACGCCTATGTTTTTCAATCAAAACCCGTATGGGCCTCCCGGGCATCCACGGATACCATTATATCAAGCGATGAATCTCATCTCGCATCCGATCAGGCGGCAGCGGGGGATATGATGCCCGAGGGATATCTGACCCTGGAGCTCGACGAGGGGAGGGCCTACGTCAGGGAGGGCAGCCTGGAGCAGCTCGGGACGGTCGATGCCATCGTCTTCGACTGCGACGGGGTGCTCATCGACGTGAGGGACTCCTACGACAGGGCCATATCCAGGTCGACCTCCCACATATTCGAGGCCCTGACCGGGCTCCCCCTCCCGGAGGAGGCCATCTCCGGCGAGGTCATATACCTGTTCAGGCGGAGCGGCGGCTTCAACGACGACTGGGACACCGTCTACGGGATCCTGATGTTCCTCCTATGCGACCTCCCCGAGACGCTGCGGTCCGAGATAGCGAGAAGGGTGGAGGGGATCGAGCCTCAGATGGGGCCCTTCGAGCGCGTCGCCAGCGTCGGGGATGCCCCTGCGGGCATCGGGGATGAGGGATGGGGCGAAGAATTCCTCGAAGGGTCGATGGGGAGGCTACGGGATTTCGCGGAGCTCCTCGACGAGACCGGCGTCGAATCGGTCGACAGGAGCCTCGCCGGCGCCTTCGGGACGACCGGAGAGCGCCGAGGCTTCCTGAGGGCCCTGAAGGGCTTCCTGCGTCACCCGGAAGGCGTCGGAGAGGGCGTCATCTCGACGGTGTTCGAGGAGCTTTTCTGCGGCTCCGGGCTTTTCGCGGAGACGCACGGGGCTGAGCCAAGATTCCATGAGGGCCCGGGCCTCATCGAGATGGAGAGGCCCATACTCAGAGCCGAGACCCTAGATCGGCTGATCCCCCTCATGGGGGGAGCGAACTTCGGCGTGGCCTCGGGGAGCAGGCTCGCCCCCGCCAGGTTCATCCTGGGGGACCTGCTGGATAGGTTCCATCCCGGGGCCCTCATCTTCCTCGACGACGTGGAGAGGGCCGAGAGGAAGCATTCTGAGGACGCCGGGGCGAGGGTCAACCTGAAGAAGCCGAACCCCTTCTCGCTCTTGACGTCCGCCGAGGCCATCCAGCCCCGCGGCGCCGTCCTATACGTCGGGGACTCGATGGCCGACGCCATGACGGCTAGGGAGGCGAACAGGGCCGTTGCCCGCTTCAGCTTCGCGGGGGTGTACGGCCACTCTCAACTCGAGGACGTCCTTCGACGAGACCTCATCGAGGCCGGATGCGACGCGGTTCTGCCCTCTGTCAACGAGATCCCAGCCGTCCTGGAATGGCTGAGGAAGGCGGGCGCCGAGGGCCGCTGAATCCTTTGGAAGGGACAAAGAACCCGGGATCTGCATCTATTCTCCTCCCCGCTCGACATTGAAATCGATCCGAGCCCCCGCTCCCCCTCTCCTACCATTTTTCAAATGCACGAAGATTGTAAGGCACCATGGGGGAGATCTACGTCCATCGGCGAGAATCCGACTCAATTCAAATATATATTTATGAGCGCCGATAAGAGGGGTCCTCGTATGAGGCTCATAGAGAATGCCACGTAATAAGATGGCGCGCGATGTACATACTTTTTAAACCCACTTGGCGGCGCATCGATTTAACGGCTAATTCCGAAGCCCCGAGCGCTATAGGCCCAGTTGTGGGCTGCCCTCTACGAGCTGCCGAGGCCCTCGGATCCGGTGACGGTTATGGTATGCCGAGAACGGTTTCGACTGATCGATGTGCTTTTGCCGACGGAAAGCGGGCAAAAGGGGCATGAGGCTTCGGCGTGAACCGAAGAATTCGCGCCCGGGGGATGGACGAAATTCGTAATCTAATTACGTTCCCTTAATATTAGATTTCACTTAATAAATGATTTATTTAGTTTATGTGGTATCGTAGCGCAGTGCAAACGGAAGGTAAAGCACTTGAAGACCTCGGTCCAAACTCTTCGCCGTAAAGACGCTGAGCAAGGGAGCGAGGTGGTGGAGAGCATGAAAGACATGCTAGTACGCCTCGCGAATGGATGGGAAGTGACGGAGGTGCTCGGCCTTGAAAAATTTTTGATGAGAAAACGAGCCTGCGAACGCCCGAATATCCAAGCCATTTCGGCGGCCCCTCGCATGGAGATCTCGGATTCATCGGAGAAAAGAAGGCCATCATGGATGAGGAAGATCGACGAAGACGAGGGTTCAGGCGGCGGTCTACCTTGAGATGGTTTCGCGGCTGTATGCGTGTTGCGGACCCTCGCAGGGTCTGCTAAAACTCATGGGAAGCCGGAGATGCGATCTCCTCTCCTTCTCGGTCATTCCGACGTAAAATCGCGCTCGAGCGGATTTTACAGCCTCTCGCTCATGTGATTGATGATAATGTCTCGAATTCGATACGTATAAATAAGCTTTTTATCCTCTACCTCCGTACACTGCTGGGAGACATCCTCGTGTCCAGGGAGTTCAAGTACATCGTGCGGCTCCACGGGACGAGCCTGGACGGGGCGAAGCCCCTACCCTACGCCCTCTGCGACCTCAAGGGCCTGGGGGTGCGGGTAGCCAAGGGCATCGTCGATGGCCTCGGCCTCGACCCCGGCATGCGCCTGGGGAACCTCTCCGACTCGGAGATAAAGAGGCTGGAGGACGCCCTGGAGGACCCGGCCGGGAGGGGCCTCCCGCCGTGGATGCTGAACCGGAGGAAGGACCCGCAGACGGGGGAGGACCTCCACATGCTTACCTCGGACCTGACCCTCAGGGAGAAGGAGGACATCGACCTGATGAGGGAGATCCGGAGCTGGAAGGGGGAGCGACACGGCCGGGGCCTCAAGGTGAGGGGCCAGAGGACCAAGACCACGGCGAGGAAGGGCCGCAGCATCGGCGTCAGCAGGAGGCAGCAGGTGTAGGAGGTCGGCGGCGTGGGGGACCCGAAGAAGAAGCACAAGCGGTACACGACGCCAAAACGCCCCTACGACCAGGAAGCCCTCGAGGAGGAGCTCAGGCTCATCGGCGCCTACGGCCTCAGGAACAAGCGGGAGCTCTGGAGCCACCGGACGGAGATAAGCAGGATGCGGCGCATGGCCCGGGAGAAGCTCTCCATGGACCCCGTGGAGCGGGCGGAGGGCGAGCGGGCCATGACCGTGAAGCTCCGCGGCCTCGGCCTCATCGGCGAGAGGGCGGGCCTGGAGGATATCCTGACCCTCAGGATCGAGGACCTTATGGAGCGGAGGCTCCAGACCGTCGTCTACCGCAGGGGCATGGCCAAGTCCCTCTTCCAGGCGAGGCAGCTCATCGCCCACGGCCACATCTCCATGGGCGGCAGGAAGGTGAGGGCGCCCAGCCACCTGGTCACCCTGGAGGACGAGGCCGGGCTGGGGTACGCCGCGTCGAGCCCCATGGCGGCGGCGGGGCATCCCATGCGGAGGGAGCTCTCGGTATCCGAGATGGTGGGAGGGAAGGCAGACGGGTAGGGAGGAGCGGTGGGGGGTGATCCACATCTACAGCAGCTTCAACAACACCCTCATCCACCTGACTGACCTCTCGGGCGGGGAGACCATCGCCATCGCGTCGGGCGGCATGTTCGTCAAGGCCGACAGGCTGAAGCCCTCGCCGTACGCGGCCATGAAGGCCGCGCAGCAGGTGGCCGACATCGCCAAGGACAAGGGGATCACCTCCATACACATCAACGTGAGGGCCCCGGGCGGATCCGGGTCCAAGACCCCCGGGCCGGGGGCCCAGGCGGCCATACGCGCCCTGGCCCGAAGCGACTTCACCATAGGCAGGATCGAGGAGAGGACCCCTATCCCCCACGACGGGACCCGGAAGCCCGGGGGGAGGCGGGGGAGAAGGCCGTAGGGCCGCCGCTGGGATGTCCTTGAAGGTCGAGGTTCTGAGCCTGAGCGGCGACACCGTCCGCTTCCTCCTGCACGGGTGCGACGTGGCCCTCGCCAACGCCCTGAGGAGGACCATGACGACCGGGGTCCCGTGCATGGCCATCGACGACATCTTCATCTTCGACAACTCCTCCGTCCTGCCGGACGAGGTCCTCGCCCACCGCATCGGCTTCATCCCCCTGGAGACCGACCTCGACAGCTACGTCCTCCCCGAGAGGTGCGAGTGCCGGAGCGACCTCGGCTGCAGCCTGTGCAGGGTCGTCCTCACCCTGGACGTCGAGGCCGAGGGCGAGCGCCGCGTCGTCTACTCCGGGGACCTCGCCTCCGAGGACCCGAGGATCGTCCCCAGGAGCCCGGGCATCCCCCTGGTGAAGCTGGCGCAGGGGCAGGCGGTGAAGCTGGAGGCCTACGCCCGCCTCGGCGTCGGGGAGGCTCACTCCAAGTGGCAGCCCGTCTCCATGTGCGTCTACCAGAACGTCGCCGAGATCGAGATCGACCGGGAGCGGTGCACCGCCTGCGCCCGGTGCGTCGAGGCGTGCCCCCGGGGGGTCCTCGCCGTGGATGAGGACGGGCTGAAGGTCACCTACCTCTACGCCTGCACCCTCTGCGGAGGCTGCGCCGAGGCCTGCCCCGAGGAGCCCCCCGCCATCGTGCAGCGGATGAGGGACGACGCCTTCCTCTTCACCGTCGAGTCCACGGGCTGCCTCCCCCCCGAGAGGATCGTCGCCGAGGCCGCCAAGATCCTCCTGGGGAAGCTGGACGAGCTCTCGGGCAAGGTGGAGCGGGGGGAGACGGCGGAGGAGATCGAGGACTTCGAGGCCGCCGAGGAGGTCGGCCGCAGGCTCTACAGCGTGGGCTGGGGGGACTACGAGGAGGAAGAGGAGGGGGAGGGAGAGGAGTGACCAACCCCGAGCTCGAGGCGACCATCAGGGCCCTCAGGGCGGCATCGAGGGGCGACGGCCCCGCCCTCTGGAGGGCGCTCGCCGACGAGCTGGACAGGGCCAAGCGGAGCAGGGCGGCCGTCAACCTGAGCAGGATCAGCCGGCACACGGAGGCCGGCGACGTCGTCGCGGTGCCCGGGAAGGTCCTGGCCGCCGGCGCCCTCGCCCACCCCGTCACCGTCGCGGCCTTCTCCTTCTCCGAGATGGCCCGGGAGAAGATCGCCCTCGCCGAGGGGAGGGCCCTGAGCCTCGTGGAGCTGCTGGAGGAGGGCGCCGAGCCCTCGAGGATCAGGATACTGAAGTAGCCTCAACCTTCGGAGACCCGTTCCCCAGCCATTTCCCTTGTCAGTGGTAGCCATTGATAAGGCAGGGGGGCCTCCCGTTCCCGGAGCCGCTGCGCGCGGTGGCGGGGTATAAGGGATTCTGGCTCATATCATTGTTAGAATCGTTGTTGTTGCTCCGCCGATGATTGAAGGGAGAGTATATGTCAGCTCTTCGCGTATGAGGGCGTTGTGTGAGGCTGTGAATTTCTACTTTAAAGTTCGCGCGCGATATACCGAGTTTTAGGCTTAAAAAAGACTTATACACGCGCTTAATAAATATAATACAAACTAAAATAATAGGAAATGGTTACTCAGGCTGAAGCAATAATTAAGGCCTTCAAGGAACTTGGAGGTTGCCGACACCATACGGAAATTGCAGCTTGGGTTAACGCAAGATCTGATATTTTTGGAAGAAAATGGGTTGACTTCAGCACTTGTATTGCAGACATGGTACCAGTCTCTCGAGGAGGAAACCGTAGTTCCACAAAAAAAGAATCAGATCGCGTCTTAGAAAGATGTGAATCGCGCGCAGGGGCCTATCGACTAATTACCAAAAAGAAAAAACAGAAAATAAAACCAAAAACTACACAGAAACCTCGTGTTTCAAAAGAAAAAATATATGAATACTCAGATATTGAATTCTGGGTTCCTGGAGACCCTGCCACTTTCGCAACTCGAGGGGAAAAATCCTGGAAAGATTCCTTGAAAAAGGGCATCCCAGAAAAAGAAACATACTCCAAAGAAAAGGGAGTCATTATCAATTTTTATTTAAAAAACCTATTCCTAAATAACCAACCTTTAGACTTAGATAATTTATGCGACCCACTTTTTTCTGTTCTAGTAAACAATAAAAAATGGTTTTGGGGAAGTAGACCCAACATTAGATGGTGGCTGGCTTCAAAAAATCAAAGCTCTGATTCAGGTTGTAGAATCAGTTTATTCTCCACTTTGCATAGTCCAACAATTAAGAACGTTATTTTTAAAGGCGATTATGAGGGTATCTTACCAACTAGAGGTTCAGATTCAGATATTAATAAATGGTTGAATAAAGTTTACTCAAATCCTGTTCCTATTAATGAATTAGATCTTTTTGTTTCATTAAGGTTCCACCAAAAGGATATTAATATTGGAGAAATAGCTACTGGCCCAGTAAAAGCTATCATTGATTGTTTGTATCCAATAATTGGAGGAACAGTAAGCAAGCCTGAAGATTGGAAAATTCAAAAATTGTTTGTAGAGAAAAATGTAGGAAGTGGAAAAGGAGTAGAAATTATAATTGCCATTCTATAAAGAAATGCGAACGAGTCCACAGTAAAAGCCACTCGCGCGCGAGTACTAAGTCATCTTTGACGCTAAAACTCGGTATATCGCGCGCGAAACCCCGGATTGACCTCCTGAGGGCCCAGAAGGCAATGATCTCGTCGGAGGTTCCATCAAGCAGGACCATCGACGTCCATCCCATACTCGTCCAGGATTTTGTATAGGTGGTCCTGCTCGACCATCTCGATGGCCACCCGCCTTCCGTCTCTTTTGATGAGAACGCGTTTCTCGTCCCCGGCCTTGACCTCGCCGATGATGGAGGCCTCGACGCCGATCCCCCTCAGGGCGGAGACGATCTCGTCGGCCTTCCCGGCCTCGGCGGCGATGAGGAGGGAGCCCGACCCGAGGAGCTTCAGGGGGTCGATGCCGAGGGCGTCGCAGATGAGCCTCGTCTCGGCCGCGACGGGGATGGCCTCCTCCCGGACGGCGACGCCGACGCCCGCCGCCTCGGCCATCTCCCAGACGCCGTTGAGGAGGCCCCCCTCCGTCGGGTCGTGGAGGGAGTGGACGCCTCCCACCTCCACCGCCCTCATCGCCTCGGGCACCACGCTGATGCGCTCGAGCATGGACTCGGCCCGCCGGAGGGCCTCCTCCCCCACCCGGCCCCGGAGGACGGGGGCTAGGTCCACGGCGAGGATGGCGGTCCCCTCGATGCCGGCCCCCTTCGTCATGATCAGCGCGTCGCCGGGGCGGGCCCCGCCCGTGGTCACATACCCGTCCCTGGGCACCTCCCCCATCATGAACCCCACGAGGATGGGCCGGTCGAGGCCGGGGGTCGTCTCCGTGTGGCCGCCGACGATGCTGACCCCCACCTCCCGGCAGGCGTCGTGCATCTGCCCCATGATCTCCTCCAGCACGCCGTCGCCGGCCCCCTCCGGCAGCAGCGTGACGCAGAGGAACCACAGGGGCCGGGCCCCGCAGGAGGCGATGTCGTTGGCGTTCACGTGGACCGCGAGCCAGCCGACGCTGCCCACGGCCCCCGTGATGGGGTCGGTGGCGACCACGAGGACCCTGTCCCCCATGTCGAGGACGGCGGCGTCCTCCCCCACGCCCGGCCCCTGGAGCAGCCGCCCGCTGGGGACGCCGAGCCTGCTGAAGACGATCCGCTGGAGGGCGTCGGCCGGGACCTTCCCCGTCGGGTACCGATGGATCACGGGCATCTCTCGGACCTCACCAATAGTTCCCGCACTTGGGATATAGGTTTTCCCGGGGGAGCCACTTTCACCCACCCCTCCACAGACCGTATGCCCGAACGGACGTAAAGCATAAATCCGGAGCCGCCCAACACCGACGCGGAGGGTGAGCCCGTGCGCGCGCCCAGGAGCGTCTTCGTCGACGAGGGGATCCTCGACCTGAGCTACGTCCCCCCCAGCCTCCTCCACAGGGAGGAGGAGCTCCGCCTCCTCACCGGCCTCTTCGGCTTCATCCTCACCGCCCCCTACGAGATGACCCAGCGGGCCATCATCATCGGCGGCATCGGCACCGGCAAGACGGCCCTCGCCCAGCGCTTCGGCCTCGACCTCATAGACGAGGCGGGGCGGAGGCGCGTCCGGGCCCGGTACCTGCACGTGAACTGCAGGGAGCTCCGCGGAAGCCTCTTCATGATCCTCCGCCGGGCCGTCCAGGCCCTCAAGCCCGGCTTCCCCGACCGGGGCTACGCCTCCAACGAGCTCCTGGAGACGCTGATGCGGGTGCTGGACGAGGCCGACGAGCAGCTCGTCCTCTGCCTCGACGAGGTGGACGCCCTCATCGACGCCGAGGGGAGCGACGCCATCTACAACCTCACTCGGGTCCAGGAGGAGCGGATGGAGGGGCCCCGCCGCCTCTCCCTCATCTGCATCTCCCGGAGCCTCGACGCCCTCCAGCGGCTGGACAGGAGCGCCCTCAGCACCCTCGGGCGGAACGTCATCCGCATGCCCGAGTACACCCGGCCCCAGCTCGCCGACATCGTCACGAGCCGGGCCGAGGCCGCCTTCAGGGCCGACGCCATCCCCCCCGAGGTCGTCGACTTCATCGGCGAGCTGGCCGCCGCCGAGGGCGGCGACGCCCGGTACGCCATCGACCTCCTCTGGAGGGCGGGGAAGTACGCCGACCTCGCCTACTCCCGGGAGGTGATGCCGGAGCACGTCCGCCGGGCCGCCGCCACCCTCTTCCCGACCCTCCGGGAGGAGGCCGTCCAGCAGCTGGGCCGCCACGAGCAGCTGGTCCTCCTCGCCGTGGCCCGCCACTTCAGGCACTCGAGGGAGGCCTACGCCTCCACCGGAGAGGTGGAGCGGGCCTACCACGTCGTCTGCGAGGAGCGCGGGGAGGAGCCCCGGGGCCACACGCAGTTCTGGAAGTACCTGGACCGGCTGAGGGGTCTGGACGCCGTCTCCATCAGGCTCCAGGCGACGGCCCAGGGGCGGACCCAGCTCATCAGCCTCGAGAGGGTGCCGGCCGAGGCCCTGGAGCGGGAGGTGGCCCGGATCCTTGACCGGGGATAGGGGCGGCGTCGACGTCGAGGAGCTCCTCGGCTCCCGGGGCCGGGTCAGGGTGCTCCGGGTCCTCGCGGAGGGCGGCGAGCTCTACCTCACCGAGGTGGGCCGGAGGACGGGGATGAACTACAGCAGCGTCGAGCGCCACCTGACGAAGCTGAAGGAGATGGGCCTCGTCAGGGAGAGGCGCTACGGCAAGATCAGGATCTTCGACGCCGCCTTCGACAGGATCGCCGTCATATTCGAGAGGGGTAGGGGCGTCGCCGTGGAGAGGGAGGCCCAAGACCCTCTCCGATCCGACGCGCCCGGTAGAGGGAGATAACCTCAGGCCTGATACAAATCCTTTAATCAGCGAGGCCTTCACATTGAAATCATCCCCATGCCGGGCGGCCTCGATGTCCTGAGGGCCCTTCACAGGGACGCCAAGATCCTCGTCTTCACGAGGGCCCTCCGCGGCTTCGGCGCCGCCATCCTGAACGTGAGCTTCCCCATATACCTGAGCAAGCTGGGGGCGTCGCCGGTCGGCATCGGGCTGACCTTCACCGGGATCTCCCTCTTCTCGGCGCTCCGGAGCCTCCTGGAGGGGGTGGTCGCCGACAGGTTCGGGAGGAAGCCCATCCTCCTCTACACGGCGGGGCTCATGATCGCGGGGGGCTCGATCTTCGCCCTGTCGAGGAACGTGGCGGCCCTGATGGTCGCCGCCGTCGTCTTCAGCGTGGGGGGCCAGCTCGTCTACGCGCCGGCCGAGCAGGCGATGCTGACGGAGAAGGTCTCAAGCGAGATGAGGACGACCGCCTTCAGCGTGAACGCCTTCCTCGGGACCATCGCCGCCGTCTTCGGCTCCCTCGCCGCCGGCCTTCCGGAGCTGCTGCAGGGCGCGGGGGTCCAGGAGATCGCCTCGTACAGGCCGGTCTTCGTCATCTTCGCCGCGGCGGGCGCCGTGAGCCTGGGTCTATTCGCGTTCGTGGAGGAGACGATGGACCGGGGCGGCCGGACCGAGGAGATCGAGGAGGTCGATGAGGCGGGAAGGGACGAGCGGGCGCTGCTGATGAGGTGGTCCGGCGTCGTCGCCGTGGACATCGTCGGCGGCTCCTTCATCACCAACTTCCTATCCTATTGGTTCTACATCAGGTTCGGCGCCGGGCCCGGGAAGATCGGGGCGGTGTTCGGGGCGTCGCAGCTCCTCGGCGCCCTCTCCTACATCCTCGGGCTGAGGATGGCCCGACGGGTGGGAACCATAAGGGCGACGGTGCTCTCCCGCGTGCCCGTCGTCGCCGTGAACGCCCTGACGCCGCTGATGCCGAGCTTCGCCGCCGCGGCGCTGCTCCGGGTGTTCATGTCCCTCTTCTCGAGCATCGACGTCCCCCTGCGCCAATCCTACCTGATGGGCGTCATGAGGAGCCGGAGGAGGGCGTCCGCCGCGGGCGTCGTCACCGTCGTGAGCAGGGCCACCTCCGCCGGAGCCCCCAGCGTGACCGGATACCTCTTCGAGTACGTGTCCACGGCCCTGCCGTTCTTCGTCGCCTCCTCCTTCCAGCTGGCCTCGGCCGGCCTCATGTACCTCCTCTTCAAGGACATTAAGCCCCCTGAGGAGGATAACTAGCTCTCGCGTGGAGACCTCGTATCGGTATCGGATTATAGGAACCTGGAGTTTCTCGCTTGCGTCTCTCCGACAGCTCCAAAAAAGTTAAATATTTCTAACGTAATTTATTTCTAACGTTAGGAATAGTTAACAAAGGAG
>Ga0111229_124_pt1 | contig 15668 bp, 18 predicted proteins | sample DeeMarSWOR152_54_FD_80383 | JGI IMG/M metagenome (GOLD analysis project Ga0111229, IMG submission 80383) | Crenarchaeota group-15 archaeon DG-45 | reverse complement strand
CTTCCTGACGGCGCCCTTGGAGGCGAGGGTGATGAGGATCGCGGCGAGGGACGGCCTGGCCGTGGAGGAGGCGAGGGAGGCGACGCGGCTGAGGGAGGGGATCGAGAGGGAGCGGTTCATGAGGCTATACGGGATAGACGTCTCGGACCTGTCCATCTACGACGTGGTCCTGAACACGGAGCTCTTCGACCCGGACGGCACGGCGAGAATCCTTAAGAGGATCGTCGAGGAATATCGCTCCGGCGGTGCGACCTGATGTCTGCCATGGAGGTCGGGCGCGTGTGCCTGAAGACCCGGGGAAGGGAGGCGGGCGGGCGATGCGTCATCGTCGACATCATCGACAGGAACTACGTCCTCGTGACGGGCCTCCAGGGCGAGGTCCGGCGGCGCCGCGTCAACATGAGCCACCTGCAGCCCCTGGACGAGAAAGTGGCGATCGAGAAAGACGCCTCCGACGAGGAAGTAGCGGCCGAGCTGCAGAAACTTAACCAATGACCCCCTCATGCAGGCGCGGCTCGGGCAGGAGCCGAGAGGTCCTCGCCTGCGGGCTCGGACGCTGTTATCCCGGGGCCTCTCGAAACGCCCCTATTCGAGGCGTTGGCGGTCGATCCTTATCATCGCCCTGCCCGTGATCTCCCTCGGCTTTATGACGCAGATCCTGACGACGGCCATCTCCCTCTCCAGGTCCCGCCCGGGCCTGCCCATGTACTCGTCGAAGCTCACGGGGGCCCTGTACTTATCGATGAGCCCCTGGAGGTATGGCCTCATCTCCTCCGGGTCATCGATGACCTCGACGGTGCCCCGGGCGATGACGCTCCTGTACATGGAGACGTCGGAGAGAGACTCGTCCGCCTCGAAGCAGACGCCGGGGTTCTTCCTCATGCCCTCCATCTTCAGCCCCCTGTAGCAGGTGTGGAAGAATATCTCGCCGTCCCGGTATCCGTACCCGACGGGGACGACGTAGGGCCCGTCATCCAGGACGATCCCCACCCTGCCCACCCTGGCGCAGGCGAGGAACTGGTCGATCTCGGCGGGGGTCATCTCCCTCAGGGTCTTCCGGGCCCTCAAGAGGCCCTCCACCTCCTCCAGGGTATCCGCGGACAATCATATTCCCCTCGATGGGGTGGATATCGGCCGGGCCATCTTAAAAGGTTCGCGGAGGCGGCCCACTCGCAGGCGGGAGGCCGGGGTCGCGCGGAGGGGGCCATTCGAGCCGCCTCGTCCCGTTCCCCCGGGATGGATGGGGCCTGGCTGCGTCGTCCGTCGTCCTCCGTTGCCGTTGGGGCGGCCCTCACGCCGGTGGCCTTGCCGTTCCGTCGGAGTCCGGAGCCTGCGGCCCCGGCCCCATGCGCCTCGGCATCCCAGGCTTCGCTGCTTCCCCGCGCTGTGGGTGTCTGCGTCTTCGGGGGTTGCTCCCTCAGACGAGGGGGGTCATCTCGAGCTTCGGGTATCCCTCGCTGCCGTCGATCTCGAGGGCGTACAGCAGGGTTCGGGGCCGTATCCCGTGGAAGAGGATGACGCCCTGCTCGTTCAGGAGCCTGAGGTGCAGGTCCGACAGGCTCGACGCGGATCGGGTCAGCTTCTCCGTTCCCGGGCCGGTGATGAGCAGGAGGGGTCCCCCTTCGTTCTTCGTGGCGGTGACGGCCATGTCGAGGGCCCTGCGCGTCAGATCGTCGGTGAGGGAGGTGACGATCCTGTCGATGTGCGCAATGGTCAGGGTCGGCCTCCCCGTCGCCTCCATCAGCTCCTCCTTGGCCTTCCTCCAGAGGGACATCATCCCCTCGGGGGCGTCTGGGTCGAAGGCGACGACGTAGGGCGCATCCCTCTCCTCGTTCCCGTCGGAGGCTATCCTCATCAGCCTCCCCTGCTCCTCCTCGGTGATCCCGTAGAGCCCCCCGAAGCGGACGATCCTGTCCACGTTCACGCCGGCGGGCGGTAGGTATATGACCCCCATCTCGGACATCAGGAAGTTGGCCCTGAGGGTGCCGAACATGAGGGAGGGGATGAGGGTGGGGACGTCCTCCCCCCGCTCCATCAGGATGGTGTCGCCCCTCCTGAGGCCCATCAGGATCTCATCCAGCTGCCCGTGCCCGGTGGAGAAGCGGTCGGGCGGGTGCGGGATGGGGGCGAAGCGGCGGGGCTCCTCGATGGCGAGCCGGGTCGCGATGGAGGTGAGCACCTCGAAGCCCTCGTGGAGGGTGAAGATCAGCCTCGGCTCCTCCACCCTGGTTCCGCGCATCTTCGCGATCTCGAGGTTCCGTATGGTGTAGCCGTCGTAGAGCTGCCGCCTGAGGATGATTATGCCGTCGACGACGAACTCCTCGATGCCCATGCCGATGGTCCCCTGGCCCGTCGGGATCTCCGTGACGAGGAGGGTCGTGCACCCCGTCTGGCGCAATATCTTGCTGAGGAGGTGGAGCATCACCCGGGCGTCGATGACGGTGGAGAAGGCGTTGGCCATGGCCGTGAAGGAGTCGACGACGAGGCGCTCCGTGCCGTTGGCGTCTATGTGGGATGTGATCATCTCCATCACCGCGTCGATGCCGGGCTCCTTGACGGTGATGAGGTCGAGGACGTCGAATCGCCCCTGCTCCTCCAGCTCCAGGAAGCCTCGGCCCAGCTTCGCCATGTTCTCGAGGAAGTTCGAGCGCCCCTCCGAGAAGGTCACGTAGAGCCCGTTCTCGGCGCCCTCGGCCGCGCCGTGGTGGAGGAACTGCCCGCACAGCATCGTCTTCCCCGTCCCCGCGTTGCCGGCGATGAGGATCATGCTCCCCTTGGGGAATCCGCCCTGGAGGTGCTCATCCAGGCCCTCTATGCCGGTCCGGGCCCTGTTGTCACTCATCTGGACATGCCGCCTGTATGCTCGACCCTAGTTCGAGGTACAGCCTCCGGAAGATGGCCTTCTCCAGGAACTCGGCGCCGATGCCCAGGAGGTCCCTGAGAATCCGCCTGAACTGCCGGAGCTCGCAGGGTATCCGCTCCCTCTCGACGCCCATCTGGCGGGCGAAGCGGTAGAGCATCTCGGATCCGCTGTCCCCGAGGGCGCTCGTCAGGGCCTTCTCAACGGCCTTGAGCAGCAGCCTGCCGCCCTCCTCGTAGCTCGAGAAGATGATGTAGTCATGGAGCGATATGATGTCGATGAACAAGACCTCTCCCAGCTCCATGGTCTGGGTCAAGGGGTATATGCACATGACCATCCGCGGCTTGCGATCCGCCTTTATCTTCTCCTCCATCCTGAGCAGCTCCGAGGGCTCCGAGAGCCTGTCACTCTCGATATCGTTGATCTCCCATCCCGTCTCCGAGCCCGCGGTCAACAGGCTGACGCCGTGGAGCCGGTTCGCCTCGTGCTCCGACGTTGCGCTCCGCGTGGCCTCGGCGAGCATCTCCGGCAGGTCGACCCGCTCCGAGGGCTCCGCGTTGAGGAGGATGATGTGCACGGGCGGCTGGAGGGCGTTCAGGAATTCAAGGATGTTCCGGCTCTCAAGCCTTTCCAGGGACACGTTGGGGCCTCTCCTAGATGAGCAGGGTGTTCACCAGAGCCTGCCTCTCCTCGTCCTTCAGCAGGAGGGAGATCATGTTGAGCAGTGTCGGGTCGTCCGAGAAGATGGCGGATTCGACGCGCTTCTCGTCGCCCTGGCTGGCTATCTTCGCCAGGAGGAACTGCTTTTGATCGGATTCGATGAAGAGGATCGGCGTCGCCACCTCCACCGTCTTCACGTCGAAGAGGTACGACAGCTCCCTCGCGAGGGGGTTCGTCCTCGGGCTCAGGGGCGAGTAGAGCTTCACCTCGACCCCCCGCTCCCGGAGCTCGTCGAGGAGCCTGTGGGCGAAGTTGAACAGCAGGGAGAGGCCGTCGGCGCTCGCGAGGACCGTCGCCTCGTCCTTCGACCTGCCTATGATCTCCCTGCACTTCTCCTTGATGTCGCGGTCGTTGCTCAGGAACCAGATGGCCTTCCTCTTGGGGGAGGCGTCCCCCTTCACCGCCTCGTGGGTCTCCGCCAAGGTCCCCACGACCGATGTGAAGTCCTTCGCCTTGTCCCTCACGATGTTGAGGACCGCGCTGAACGCGTCATCCGGGGAGGCGGGGACGAAGCGCTTGGGGGCGCCCGGTATCTCCACGACGAGGCCGTAGTCGATGAGCTTCTTCAGGGTGCCGTAGGCCTTCGTCCTGGGGACATCGCAGAACAGGCTCAGCTTCCTGGCGCCGGAGCTGCCGAGGCCGACGAGGCAGAGGTAGACCTTCGCCTCGTACTCGGAGAGCCCCGTGTATTCCACGATCTTCGGCCACATGGCGAGGAGCTCCCCTATCGACGTTGCGTTCTTTCGCGTGGGGAAGGGGTTCTCGCTCGTCTGGTCGCCTGCTTTGCGGTCCATCAAATCAGGTCGATCCCTTTGGATTCTCCGGCGATGGCTATTTGTAGGTGCTGTCACTTTCCCCGCTCGTTTCTCCGTGACAGCTTCGTAATTACGCCTCCTTTTTATCCCGAAGCTCAAATGCGACCCCCTGGGAAACATCAACAACCTGTTCGCATTTCCCGTTTTTCAGATATCAAATCGTGCATCACGGTGTCAAAATATCGGATAACAGGTTTCTATTTAGATCTAAAGGCACAATTCAAGCCCTTTTCCGCATTATTCGGAAATTTTTCGAAAATTATTTTTAAATATTGGTTTTTTAATAACCTAAGAATTCAATAAAAGGACATCCGTGCCTTGAGGTGTTCGTTTGGATAGGCTCAGGAATCAGCTCAGGGCCATGTCGAAGAGGCACTCGATGGAGATCATCGGGGCGCTCCTCGACGGGCCCAAGTACATCTCCCAGATATCCGAAGAGATGGACATCCCCTACACGACGGCGCAGCAGCGGGTGGCTGAGCTGGAGCGGGCCGGCCTCATAGAGCTGGCCGACGGGGTCGATGAGGCGTCGAAGAGGGCGGTCAGGGAGGTCAGGCTCGTCAACTTCAGGATCGAGCTCTCCCCGAGGATCATCCATCAGCTCGCAACGGGAAGAGACGCGACCACGCTGAGGGTCTCGTAGCGCCGGATCAGGTCGTGTACCTCTTCTCCGTCAGGTAGCGGTCCATGCTGTCAGGGAGGACGGTGACGACCCGCCTGCCCCTCCCCAGGCGCCTCGCCAGCTCGAGGGCGACGTGGACGTTCGCGCCGGCCGACACGCCGGCGAAGAGCCCCTCCTCCTCCACGAGCCTCTCCGCCATGGCCACGGCCTCCTCGTTCGTCACCTGGATCACCTCGTCCACGATGCCGCTGTCTAGGACCTCGGCGATGATGCCGCCGCTCACCTCGTCGCTCGCCCCCGGCACCTTCCTGTACCCCGAGAGGAGGGGGTAGGCAGCGGAGGCCGGCTCGACGGCGACGACCCTCGCCTCGGGCAGCTCCTCCCTCAGGGCCCGGGCGATGCCCAGGAGGGTCCCGCCCGTGCCGACGGAGGCGGCGAAGGCGTCTACCCTGCCCCCCATCTGCCTCAGGATCTCCCGCCCCGTCTTGACGTGGGCGGCGGTGTTGGCCGGGTTGCTGAACTGGCGGGCCCACCAGACGCCGGGGGTGGATCGCTCGATCTCGAGGCACATCCGCCGCGTCGACACCTCGACCTCGGCGCCCGCTACGCTCCTCTCCAGGGCCCTCACGTCCTCGGGCCTGAGCTGGTGGACCTCGGCGCCGTAGCTCTCCATGATCCTGATCCGCTCGGGGGTCATGCCCTCGGGCATGTATATGGCGACTTTGTAGCCGAGGCGCCGCCCCACGAAGCTGAGTGAGATGCCCGTGTTCCCGGTGCTCGCCTCGATGATGGTGTAGCCCGGCTTGAGCCTCCCCTCGGCCTCCGCCCTCCGTATCATCTCCAGCGCGATCCTGTCCTTCAGGCTGCCGCTGGGGTTGAGGTACTCGAGCTTGACGAAGACGTCGGCCGCGCCTTCGGAGGGGATGCTCCCGAGCCTGACCAGCGGCGTCTCCCCGATCAGCTCGAGGATGTCTCCAGCAACCTTCAAATCAGGGCCCCCGGCCTCGGTGGACGCGTGGGAGAGCGGGTCTCAGCTAGCCCCGTATGATGGGCTCCCCGTAGGTGATGAGGGTGATGGTGGTCTTCACGTTCTCCAGCCGCCGGATGCTGGTGAAGACGAGGTCCTTGATCTTCTCCATGGTGTCGGCCTCCACCTCGGCTATGACGTCGTATATGCCGTATAGGGCGAAGACGCTCTTTATCCCCTCCACTCTGCTCAGGGCCTTGACCACCGCGGCCTCCTGCCCCAGCTCCGTGTTCATGAGCACAAACGCTTTCAACTCCGGCACCTCTTTCGGGTCTTTTCATGAGAAACGTTGCGGAGGTCATATCTATATCTTCTGCTCTGCTCCGGGCGGATCACGCCGGAGACCAGGTGTCAGAAAGAGATGAAAGGGTTACGTCAGAACGCCTCGGGCCCCAGAGCATCGATCTGACATGGCCAGGCTCTCACGGGAGCCAATGAGAACAATGCGGGCGGTCTTTTCTACGCGTCAGGCGTTCCACGCGTTTTCGGCCCGGATGTCGCGCGGCGGGCCGGCGAAAGATAATAATAGCTGAACATTTTGATCGTGGGGGAGGGAGGATGAAGGTCGATCCGTTCCTGGTCGAGCGGTTCCTGAACGCGTACGAGCTGGGCGCGGAGGTGAACATCGCCGAGACCGATATCGACCCCTTCACCGTGGGCGGCTTCCTCGACTTCGTGGAGAGGGAGGACTTCTTCGAGGAGCTCAAGGAGCGGCGGCTGACCTACGGCTTCATCGAGGGCTCGCCCGACCTCCGACGGGGCCTCGCCGGCCTGTACGGGAACATGAGGCCCGAGAACATCCTCGTCGCGGGCGGGGCCATCGGCGCCAACTTCCTCGTCCTCTACAGCCTCGTCGAGCCCGGCGACACGGTCGTCTCGATCCTTCCCGCCTACCAGCAGCTGTACAGCGTCGCCCGATCTTTCGGCGCGAGGGTCAAGCTGCTGCGCCTGCGCCCGGAACGCCGGTGGCTGCCCGACGCCGAGGAGCTTGCCGGGCTCGTGGATGAGGAGACGAAGCTCGTCGTCATGAACAACCCCCACAACCCCACGGGGAGCCTCATTGACGCGGGTCTCCTGAAGGAGATCTGCGCCATCGCGGATGAGGCGGGGGCCTACCTCCTCTGCGACGAGTCGTACCGGGGCCTGTACGTGAACCCGGGCGACGCCGTCCCCTCCGCGGTGGAGCTCAGCGAGAGGGCCGTGGCGACGGGGAGCTTCTCCAAGCCCTTCTCACTCTCCGGCCTGCGCCTGGGGTGGATCGCCGCCGGCGAGGAGATCATCGAGGAGTGCTTCGCCCACCGGGACTACACGACCATCAGCAACGGCGTCATCGACGACGCCCTGGCCGCCCTCGCCGTGCAGAACAGGGGGCGGATCATGGAACGGAACCTGGGGGTCCTCCGGAGGAACCACCGGCTCCTCTCGGCCTGGGTCGAGGGAGAGCCCCTCATCGACTGGGTCCCCCCGAGGGCGGGGAGCATCGCCTTCCTCCGCCAACGCCTCGGGATGACCTCCGAGGAGCTCTGCCTGCGGCTGCTGGAGGAGAGGGGGACGCTGCTCGTGCCCGGCTCCTGCTTCGAGATGGAGGGCTATCTGAGGATCGGCTACGGATGCAGGACCGAGGTCCTGCGGGAGGGCCTGTCCCGATTCAAGGACTTCCTCGACGCCCATCGATAGAAGAAGCACGCGGCGCTCCCAACGCCGACCATGGTAGGCGCCCGGGGGCGAGGTCGAAGGCCTGCGGAGGGCGTCGATATCAGCGCTCTCTACCCGCCGTCTGAAGGCTTGCCCATTCCGGGAACGGGTTTCAGCCTATGATTCCCAAGATGCCCGGTGTATGTTGCTACCTGCTGGTGAGCTCCTTGTAGGGGATGGCCGGCGTCCTGTTGTATTTGAAGCCGCCGGGGGGCAGCCACGATCCGAACTTCTTCAGCCCCTTGGCGAGGTAGTGGCCCGAGGGGGTCTCGGGGCTGAACAAGGGGTGGCAGAACAGGGATTCGTCGTCGGAGACGGGGGGCGCGACCAGCTCGTAGTCCTTCGATCCGGCGCCGAGGCGGACGCAGGTGTTCATCGTGACCCACTGGCTGCGGTCTATGATGCCCGAGAACTTCTCCGCCCCGGGCTCCATCACCCCCTTCTCCTCGGCCTGGGAGCCGGGGATGCCGGGGGCCCTGTCCGCCATGTCGAGGCCGGCGACGTCGATGGCGACCATGTCCCGGGAGGCGAAGATGCCCAGGTTGGGGATGACCGGCCTGTCGGCGCCGGGCAGGCAGTCGCAGGCGGGGGCTATGTCGACGGCGTAGGTCAGGAAGCCGAAGTTCTCCTCGCCGAGGTAGCGGAGGTAGCCGGTGGCGGCATCCCCCATGGCGATGAGGAACCACTCCCTGCCCTTCTGGATCTTGTCGCCGTCCCAGACGTTGCACTGGAAGACGGGCCGCTGGTGGCCGAGGCATCCGATGCAGCGCTCCTGGTCCCACTCCATCCCGTCCTCGACGACCCGGATGGCCCCGACCGGGCAGATGTTGTCGCAGAGGACGGCGTCGGGGCACTCCCTCCCCAGGCACCGCTCCGGGTGGAAGTCCCAGTACTTCATCCCCACCTCGGGGTGGGTGGTGAGGTGGACGTCGAGCTTCCCCCTCTTGGAGCTGCAGCCGATGGCGACGTTCTTGATGGCGCCGCCGTAGACGCCCCCCGTGTGCCCCTTGAGGTGGCTGACGACGATGACGGCGTCGGCGTGGGCGATCCCCTCGGCGAGGAACGCCTCCTTGAGGATGATGCCGTCGGGGATGTCAACCCGGACGTCGTCGGTGCCATAGGCGCCGTCGGCGATGACGACGGGGCAGCCCATGGTCTCCCGGGTGAAGCCGTTGGCCGCCACCGTCTCAAGGTGGAGCTGGGCGGTGCTCCTCGACCCGTAGTGATAGTAGGGCGCCGTCGTCGTGTCGGTGACGAAGGGGACGCCTCCGTGCTCCCTCACCTTCTCGACGACGGCCCTCACCAGGATGGGGCGGAGGTAGGCGGTGTTGTACCACTCCCCCATGTGGCACTTGACGGCGACCGAGTCCCCCGGCTCGAAGCAGTCCCCGAGCCCCGCGTGGTCGAAGAGCTGGGCCGCCTTCGCCGGGAGGCTGGAGGAGAGGCCGGTGTAGCGGTCGTCCATGAAGAAGACCTTGCTGGACATGACATACAACCTTCCAGAACTCTATCGGTAGGGAACGGGAGAGAGGTTGTATATAACGATGGAGCCTCAGGCTCCCCGGCCCAGCAGGCGGATGGCCAGCGAGAGGATCGAGATGATGATGAGGAGCGGGGATGTGATGAAGTAGAAGCCGTCCCGCCTGTAGACCCAGACGAGGATCCAGGGCAGCCTCTCGAGGCTGGGGAGGTGGCGGGTGATGAGGGGGAGGGTGACGAGGACGACCCCGCAGGCGATGAGGAGCAGCCCGAGCGCCGTCAGAGGCCTGTATGAGGGCTCCAACACGGGCACCTCTTCGATCCTTCGGCCCCAGATTATTTAAACCTAGACCGGGCGACCTCGGGGCCGCGCCCGGCCATCGAAATAATTATTATCGCCCCTGTCATCCCTCTTTGAGGTCTCAACGGAGGGTGATGGGGACGAGGATCGTCATTCTGGGGCCGCCCGGCGCGGGGAAGGGGACCGTCGCGAGGATCGTGAGCAGGATCTACGGCATCCCCCATATAACCACGGGCGACATGCTCAGGGGGGCCGTCGCCGAGGGCACCGAGCGGGGAAGGGTGGCCAAGGAGTACATGGAGCGGGGCGAGCTCGTCCCCGACGAGGTCGTCAACGCCATCGTCGAGGAGAGGCTGATGGAGGACGACTGCGACGGCGGCTTCATCCTCGACGGGTTCCCCCGGAACCTCAGGCAGGCGGAGGCCCTCGACCGCATCCTCGGGAGGAAGGGGAGGCACCTGACCCACGCTCTTAACCTCGTCCTCGACGCCGAGGCCATCGTCGGCCGCCTCTCTCTCCGCCGGACGTGCCCCCGGTGCGGCGCCGTCTACCACCTGAGGAACAACCCCCCGAAGGAGGACGAGGTATGCGACGAGGACGGCGCGGAGCTGGTGCAGCGGTCCGACGACAGGGAGGAGATCATAAGGCACAGGCTCAGGGTCTACGAGGAGGAGACCCGGCCCCTTCTGGAGCGGTACCGGGGAGCATGGCTGGTCAGGGACATGAGGGGGGACCTCCCCATCGCAGGCATCTCGGATGAAGTCCGCCGGATACTTGGTCGATGACTCTCAGGTCCTTTTTAATTCGAGGCTGCCCCGAAATATCTAAATACCGCTATCGAGAGACGCTATGGAAGCACGGGAGGGGTTGGAAAACGTTATGTCCTGGACTCGCCTCGGTCTCGTCATCTACGTCTGCGCCATCCTCAATTACTGCTATGGGTTCTATAGCTTCATCCAAATGAATTTTATAAATGCAACAATCTCCACGGCCACATATCTAGTTCTGATATACGCCGTTTCAATCATAGAGGAAGAGAGCGAGAAAATCTAAAATAACTGGAACTGAAATATGCTCAAGCCTCGATCCTCACCTTCCCCTGACGGCTTCGCGCCGAGGGGGCGCTGACGCTCAGGTCTTGTAGCCGAACCGCCTCAGGATGTCCTTCCGCCACCTGACGCCGTCCTCGTCCTCGACCCCCAGGGGCCTCTGGCCGTCGATGACGCCGAGGACCCCCCGCCCCTGCTCGGTCTCGGCGACGACGACCTCGAGGGGGTTGGCCGTGGCGGCGTGGATGGTGCAGACCTCGGGGACCGCCTTCAGCTGGTTGAGGACGTTGATGGGATAGGCCTCCCGCATCAGCACCACGAAGGAGTGGCCGCAGCCGAGGCGGAGGGCGTTCTCCGCCGCCGCCCCCTTCAGCTCCTCGTCGTTCCCCTCCGCCCTGACGAGGCGGTCCCCCGAGCTCTCGCAGAAGGCGAGGCCGAACCTGACCGTCGGCGTCGAGGTCGCCATGGCCTCGTAGATGTCCTCCACAGTCTTGATGAAGTGGCTCTGCCCCAGGATGAGGTTGCTGCCCTCCGGCATCTCCATCTTCACGACCTTGAGCTCCACATCCGAACCCCGCGCGGGATCAGGGCGCCCGGCCTAATGAGCTTTCCGTGTCCCGCCGGCTGAACAAAAATATTAAATGAACATGGGGGGAACAAACGAGCATGTCTTCTATCTCCCACCGCCGTGGCGGAGCGGACGATCTTTCCCGGGAGAGGGGCAGGAACTACTCCATCAGCTGGGGCACGACCCCCTCCAGCGTGGCGCCCTACGTGCCGACCCCCCTCCGCATCGTGAGGAAGATGCTGGAGCTGGCGGGCGCGGGGGCCGACGACGTGGTCTACGACCTCGGATGCGGGGACGGCCGCATCCTCTTCACGGCCGTCGAGGAGTTCGACGCGAAGATGGCGGTGGGATACGAGCTCAACCCCTCCATGTGCGAGTCGATCCTGAGGAAGGCCGAGAGCCAGGGCCTCCGGGGGAGGGTGAAGGTGGTCAACGAGAACTTCTTCCTCGCCGACCTCTCGCCGGCGTCCCTGATAACCCTGTACCTGACCACCTCGGGCAACTCGAAGCTTAAGCCGAAGTTCGAGAAGGAGCTCCATGGCGGGGCGAGGGTCGTCAGCCATGACTTCCCCATCCACGGGTGGACGACGCTGAAGCGGGGCAACCCCAACCACTACGAGCTGGGCTCCCACAGGATCTACCTCTACCGGGTCCCCGACTCCTACGGGACGGGGCTGAGGGCCCTGAGGGCCAGCGGGGCTCTCACCCGATGGCAGAGGTTCAGGGACGCCTTCTTCGGGTCGGAGGACGGTTAGAGGGCGCCGAGGACGAGGGCGAGGAGGGCCATCCTCACGTAGATGCCGTGCCTCACCTGCCTGAAGTACCACGCATGGGGGGTCTCGTCCACGTCCGTCGCGATCTCCGTCACCCTGGGCAGGGGGTGCATCACGGCTAGGTCCTCCTTCCCGCCCCTGAGGAAGGCCCTGTCGATCCTGTAGGCGTCCTTTACCTTCTCGTACGCGGCCGGGTCCGCGAACCTCTCCTTCTGGACCCTGGTCACGTACAGGACGTCTAGCTCCGGGAGCACCGCCCGCAGGTCGCCGGTCTCCACGCACTCGACCTTGCCTTCGATGTTCCCGAGGACGTCCCTCCGCATCCGGAGCTGCTCGGGGGCGACGAGGTGGAGCTTCACGTCGTAGTTCGACAGGGCGTAGGCCAGGGAGTGGACCGTCCTGCCGTGGAGGAGGTCGCCGAGGAAGGCGATGCCGAGGCCGTCGATCCCCCCCTTCGCCGCCCGGATGGCGTGGAGGTCGAGGAGGGCCTGGGTGGGGTGCTCCAGGCTCCCGGAGCCGGCATTGATGACGGGCGCCGACGCCGCCTCGGCCGCGATCCTCGCCGCGTCCTCCTCGGGGTGCCGGATGACGATGGCGTCGGCGTAGTTCTCCACAGTCCTGACCGTATCTGGGAGTGACTCGCCCTTGGCGACGGAGGAGACGCCGGGCTCGGCGAAGCCGATGACGCCGCCGCCGAGCCTTATCATGGCCGACTCGAAGCTGAGGCGGGTGCGGGTGCTCGGCTCGAAGAAGAGGGTCGCGAGGATGCGTCCCCTGAGCATGTCCGATCCCTCCTCCGCCAGCGGCCGCATCTCGTCCGCCTTGTCGAGGATGAAGTCGAGCTCGCTCCTGCCGAAGTCCCGCATGGAGATGATGTCCCTGCCCCTGAAGGAGGATGCATCGACCAAATCGCGCACCCATCAGACATGGGCCCGAGGCATTTAAAAGGCTTGAGCGGCGCGCGGGGTCGGGAGGCCGTCGGCTACCGCTCCGGGTATATGCCCACCCGCTTCAGCAGCTCCACGAGGGTCGGCGTCAGCTCGTAGCCGGGGAGTTCCTCCGCCCTGACCCACCGAGCCTCCAGGGCGTCCGAGGCGGCCCTCACGGCGCCTCCCCTCGGCTCGGCCATGTAGTCGACGATGACGAAGTGGTACTTGACCCGGGAGGCGTCGTCCCTGACGATCTTGTCGACGACCCCCAGGACATCCTCGATCTCGACGTCGAGCCCCGTCTCCTCCATCGCCTCCCTCGCGGCGGCGTCCGACGCCCTCTCGCCGACCTCGACAAGCCCCCCGGGTATCGACCAGAGGCCCGCGTCGGGCTCGGCCCCCCGCTTCACGATGAGGTACCGGTCCCCGTCCCGGATGAGGACGCCCACCCCGACCATGGGCCTCTCGGGATAGAGGCGTCTGTGGCTCAAGGCTCCCTCGGAAATAGGCGGGGGAGATGCTTAATAAGGCGTTCCCGGGCCGCCCGCTAGGTTTATAGCCCGTCGCCCCGAAGGCCCCAGGGAAAGCTATGGCATCGCTGAGGCTGCTGGTGTTCACCCAGGGAGGGTACGGCCGTCGCATCCTGGAGAACCTGGGCAGGCGCGCCCCTCCCGGATGGGAGATCCGGCACGTAGCCCTGCCGAAGGCGCTGCCCCAGATTGTGGAGGAGCCGGAGGAGATCGTGAGGGGCCTCGACCTATCCGGGGCGTGGGACCTCGCCATCTTCCTCGGGGAGAGCCCCTCCGCCTTCTCCCTCCTGCCCGCGATCCTGAGGCGCGTCTCCGTGGGGGCCGTCATCGCCCCCACAGACGACTACTCCTGGCTGCCCGCGGGCCTGGAGCGGCAGATCCGGTCGGATCTGGAGGCCCTCGCCGTCGAGGCCGTCTTCCCCCGCACCTTCTGCGCCCTGGCGCCGGTGGGCATCCCCCCGGTGGACGAGTTCGCCCGGCGATTCGGCTCGCCGAGGGTATCGATCAAGTCCCAGGATGGGGTGGTCGAGACGGTGGAGGTGCTGAGGGGGGCGCCGTGCGGCTCGACGTGGTACATGGCCGAGAAGCTCCCGGGAGCCCGGGTAGAGGATGCCGCGGGGAGGGGGGCCCTCCTCGTCCAGACCTTTCCATGCCTCGCCTCCCGGCGCATCGACCGCCTGTTCTCCGACGCCCCCATCCACGTGGCCGGACGCCTCGCCCAGAGGGCCGTTGAGGCCGCTCTGGAGGCGGAGTGAAGGGGCGCCCTCGACCGGCTCATCCGTTCGCCGTCAGTAGCATCTGCTCTCGGGCCCCGGCCTGGGCCAGCTCCATGCTGAGGAAACGGTTCATGGGCGTCACGGCGGAGGACGCGGGGTAGGCCTCGGGGAGGACCTTCACCCAGATGGGGAAGCGGCACTTGAGGGCGGTCCCCTTGACGATGGCCTCTCCCTGGGGGAGGTCCCCGATGAGCCTGACGAACTCTTCCCCAACGATCTCCCCCAGCCGCTGTTTGTCCAGGTCCTCGAGGCTGTGGCAGATGATGTTGTTGGCGCACTGGGTGACGACCGTCTTCTCCACCGTCGCCAGCCGCTGGGTCACGATCCAGAGGCCGACGCCGTTCCGGCCTCCGTTGGTGGCGATCTCCTTCACGACGCCGGTGAGCTTCCCCCGGCTGTCCCTGGTCCCGATCTCGAAGACGCCCCGCTGGGGCGCGTAGTACATGGCCTCCTCCAGGACGATGACGCAGCCGAACCGCTGGTTCTCCAGGGCCTCGTTGAAGATCCGCCTGAGGACCTGGGCGACGACCAGGTGCTTCTGGGCCCAGGTGTCCCTCCCCTGGGAGAGGTCCATGATGACGACCCGCACCTCCCTCATCAGCTCCACGGGGTCGAGGGGGCGGACGTCGCCCTCGGGGATGAGTCTCGACCCGTTGACGGCGACCATCACCTGCTGCCTGTAGCCCTCGAACTCGTCCTCCTTCTTCGTGAAGCCGAGGGACTCGGGGCTGACGTACTGGACGGCCCGGCGGAGGTTGACCTTGGTGACGGTGCCGGCCTGGGCGTACAGGGCCTTCAGCGCCCTCATGAGGATCTTCGCGTTCCACCAGGTCTTCTGCCACCCGAACTCGGCGATGTAGTCCTCCCAGGGGATGTCCGAGGGCTGGAAGAATCGCATCCACGGCACCTTCAGCACCCTCTCCGGCCCCAGCCGGTCGATGAGGCTGGTGTACTCGCCGTCCTTGTCCACGATGAAGAAGCGGACAGGCGGGCTGAGGCTCGTCGCCCTGCAGATCATGGAGACGGCCGTCGTCGTCTTCCCCGTCCCCACGGCGCCGCAGATGAGGCACGACTGCCGGATGAGGGAATAGACCCCGAGCTCCACGTTGAGGTCGCTGCTCGGGTCGGTGCCCAGCAGAAGCTTCCACCTCCCGCTGGGCTTGGTGAACATGGCGATGATCTCCTTCTCGGCCTGGTGGACGACGGTGTTCGGCGGCAGCGGGTACCTCAGGGGGCGGAGGCTACCGGAATCGTCGATCCAGCCCCACTGGTACGCCTCGGCGTGGACCGTCGAGTCCTCCAGGTCCTGGATGACCCGTCCCTCCCTGAGGAGGGCCTCCTCGTACTCCCTGACCCGCTTGTGGGGGTATACCCGGGTCACTTGGTAGACGACGGGGGCGCCGTTCTTCGGGTGGACGATGTAGACTAGGTCGCCTTTGGCTACCTCGCGGCCCCTGAGGAGGACGAAGGTTATCTCGTCGACCCTGTAGTCCCCCGTAGGGCTGTAGGTGTGGCCCAGGGCTA
>Ga0111229_130_pt1 | contig 15745 bp, 12 predicted proteins | sample DeeMarSWOR152_54_FD_80383 | JGI IMG/M metagenome (GOLD analysis project Ga0111229, IMG submission 80383) | Crenarchaeota group-15 archaeon DG-45 | reverse complement strand
TTCCTCCCCATGTGCATGGGCCTCGTCTCCCTTTGGTACGGCCCCTTCGTCGCCCTCACGGACCTGGGGCTGATCCACTCGTCCTATTCGCTGGTGCGGGACCCAAGCAGGGGGAACAGCCGGAGGGTGAAGAACAGGGTCCTCGTCTGGATGGCTCTGGGGCTCATCGGCTTTATTGCCGGTAGCTTCCCATAGAAGCGGGGCCCAGGTTCGCGCAGGCCACGAGAGAGGCTACCGGGACGAGAGGGCTATCCGCTCGACCTCGAGCTTGCGTCGAATCGCGAAGGTGTTCGCGTCGCCGTTGGCCGCTCCGATGAGCTGCTCCGCCAAGGCCTCCTCCAGGGTCTTACGGTTGCCGAAGGCGGCGGCCTTGACGCCCTGTACGATGTACCTGAGGGCGAGGTCTATCCTCCGCTGGGGGGCGATATCGACCGACAGCCTGTAGACGACGCCGCCGTAGCCGATGCGGGTCGTGTCCTCGTTGGGCGCCGAGTTCTCCACGGCCCTGACGAGGATCTCGATGGGGTTCCGCCCCGTCTTGAGGCCGATGATCTTGAAGGCGGTCCTCACGACGTTGGTGATGCGGCTCTTGCTCCCGCCGCTGCTGCCGGGGCGCATGAGGCTGTTGATGAGCCGCTCGACGATGTTCATCTCGGACTTGCGGAATCTCCGGGCCTCGTGCCTCCCGCCGGAGTGAGGCATGTAAACGGGGTCGAGCTTGATGTACCTCTGCAGTCCCAGGTCCCTCACCGTCACTCCCTCGAAGCCCCACTCCCCGAAGAGCTTTATATCCTCGGCCCTCGACTCCACTTCGCTCCGGCTCATCTGACCATATCGTCCCCGATGTCAGAGATGCAAAGGAGGGAACCCGCATAAAAGGCTTTTCGAGTTATCACCCCGCTGGGGGAATCCCGGTGGGGCGATGCCTCAGCGCATGGGCTTCTTGGCCTTGCCGACGACGAGGAGGTCGAGGGGGACGCCGTTGACCTGGGAGACCTTGTAGCGGACCCCGGGGATGTCGCCCATGGACCGGGCCCTGGGGCCGCCGATGCCCTCGACCATGACCTCGTCGTGCTCGTCGATGTGGTTGAGGGCGCCGTCCCCGGGCAGGAAGGCGGTGACGAGGCGGCCGTTCTTGATGAGCTGGACCCTGACGCACTTCCTGATGGCGCTGTTGGGCTGCTTCGACTCGACGCCCACCTTCTGCAGCACGATGCCCCGGCCCATGGGCGCCCCCTCCAGCAGGCCCTTCTTCTCCCTCCGCCTCCTCAGCCGCAGCACGTAGTCCCTGCTCTTCTTCCGCATCTTCTTCCGGATCTTCTTGAGACGGCGCCCGGCGAACATCCCCTTGGCCATCGTATCCTCCTCTAAGCCGTCTGGGCCTGTCAAGTTTAAAGTTTGCGGATGCCACGGTGCTGGGATCCATGTCCCGAGGGTCTTTCCCAAAACTGTAATAACATCTCCCCGGGGCTGTTTTCGACAGGGGGCTTCGGAACCTAAGATTTTTATTTCGCATACTATTCTCTGTCTGTAGGAGGTTCAACAAATGAGCGGCAAGGAGAAGCCACACCTCAACCTGATCATCATAGGACATGTTGATCACGGCAAGAGCACGAGCATAGGCCACCTCTTCTACGACTCGGGCGCGATCAGCCAGAAGACCATCGAGCAGTACGAGAAGGAGGCGAAGGCCCTCGGCAAGGAGTCATTCAAGTACGCGTGGGTGCTGGACAAGCTCAAGGAGGAGCGGGAGCGGGGCCTCACCATCGACCTGGCCTTCTACAAGCTGGAGTCCCCCAAGCACTTCTTCACCGTCATCGACGCCCCGGGCCACAGGGACTTCGTCAAAAACATGGTCACCGGAGCCAGCCAGGCCGACGGCGCCGTCCTCTTCGTGTCCGCCAAGCGGGGGGAGTACGAGGCCGGCACCAACCCCGGCGGCCAGACGCGGGAGCACGCCTTCCTGGCGAAGACCCTCGGCGTGGATCAGGTGGTCGTCGCCGTCAACAAGATGGACGACCCCACCGTCGACTGGAGCCAGCAGAGGTACGAGGAGGTCAAGGACGGCCTCTCGAGGCTCCTCAGGATGGTGGGCTACGACATCAGCAAGATCAACTTCGTCCCGACGTCGGGATGGACCGGCGACAACCTGGTGAACCGGAGCGACAAAATGCCCTGGTACAAGGGCCCCACCCTCTTCGAGGCCATGGACGGGTTCCAGGTCCCGGAGAAGCCCATCGACAGGCCTCTGCGCATACCCGTCCAGGATGTCTACTCCATCAGGGGGGTGGGAACCGTCCCCGTCGGGCGGGTCGAGACCGGCGTCCTGAAGCTGGATAGCAAACTCGTCTTCATGCCCTCCGGGCTCCAGGGAGACGTGAAGAGCATCGAGACCCACTACGTGCGGATGAACCAGGCGGAGCCCGGCGACAACATAGGCTTCAACGTCAAGGGCATCAACAGGGACCAGGTCAGGCGTGGAGACGTCGCGGGCTACCCTGACAACCCGCCCACCGTGGCCAAGGCCTTCAGGGGGAGGATCTTCGTCATCCACCACCCAACGGCTATCGCCCAGGGATACACCCCTGTGCTGCACATCCACACGCTGCAGATCGCAGTCCACTTCGACAAGCTGGTCTCCAAGATCGACCCGAGGAGCGGCCAGGTCGTGGAGGAGAACCCGAGCTACCTGAGGACGGGGGACGCCGCCATCGTCCGCTTCGCGCCGATGCACCCCATCTCCATGGAGGTCTACCAGGACTTCCCGCAGCTGGGGCGCTTCGCCCTGAGGGACATGGGCACGACCATCGCGGCCGGTGTGGTTACGGAGATCGAGAGCTAGCCGCGGGGGGCGCCTCCCCCAGATGCGGAAAACATAAGTGTGGCGGGCGGGATACACCGGTGAAGTCAACATGGTGAAGCGGGCGAGGATCAAGCTCACGAGCACCGACACGGTCAAGCTCGACTCGGTCTGCGTGGAGATCAAGGAGATAGCCAAGAAGATAGGCGTCAAGATGGTGGGCCCCATCCCCCTGCCGACGAAGAGGCTGGTGGTCCCCGTCCGGAGGACGCCCTGCGGCGACGGCAGCAACACGTGGGACAAGTACGAGATGCGCGTCCACAAGAGGCTCATCGAGATCGATGCCCGGGAGCGGGTCATGCGCAGCATCATGAGGATCAGGGTGCCCAACGAGGTCTACATCGAGATGGAGATCCGCTGATCCGCTTTAGACCCCTCTCCGACTTCCGTCCTGAAATTTCGCTTCCTAAAACGAAGCTCGATTGTTCCCGGAAAGCAGGGCCACCGATGCGCTAGAACGAGGAATCTCCCCGGTCCAGCTCAAAATTCGAGCCTTTCCGGGCCCCCACGCTCGCGATTGAAGCCTTCCGGAATCTTGGACGTAAATTAGTTGATGACGATGGTGCCGAGGTTGAAGTAGCGCTTGGCGAGGAACCTTATCTTCTTGATGTTCTGGCCGTTCCTGCCGATGGCGAGGCCCTTGTCCTTGGACTCGACGTTGACCATGGCGATGCGCCCGCCGTCGACCCTGTCCACCAGCCTCAGGGCCTTCACCCTCGCCGGCTTGAGGGCGTTCCTGATGAACTTATCCGGGTCGGCGATGTACTCGTAGACCTCGACGTTCTTGTTGGTCATCCTCCGGAAGCGCTTGATCTTCTCGCCGCCCCGGCCGACGGCGAGGCCGACCTCCCCCTCCTTGACGGCGAATATGATGGTCTCGTCATCGTCGTCGATGATGCAGTCCACGACGGTTGCGCCTGTCATGTTCTCCAGCAGGGCCATGTACTTCATCTCGTTCTCCGTGATCTTGATGTTGCTAAGCATCTTCCGCATTCACCAAGTTTAGTATCTTTGAGTCGCCGGGCTCATTTATAACGATTGCTGAGACGGGGAAGGGCTTGCCACAGAGGAGCCCCAGGTCCAGGCTGTCATTCTGATGCCTCAGCACGGGGACTCCGGCGAGCCTGCCGTAGTTCTCGATCTCCCTCGTGATCGCCTCGGGGCAGTTTGAGGAGACGATCGCCAGCTTGGCTCGTCCCCGTCGCATCTCTCTCTCCGCCATTTTGGAGCCCAGGTGGACCCGGCCGGTCGAGAGGGCCATCCTGAGCTCGCGGTCCAGGCTACTCGCCCCGCCTCCCTCCCATGGTCATGAACAGCTCGACGCTCCCCGTGCCCAGCGGCATCGACTGACCGACTATGATGTTCTCTATGACGCCTTTAAGGGGATCGCTCTCGCCCTTTATGGCCGCGTTCACCAGATGCTGGATGGTCAGCTCGAAGGCCGCCCTCGCCAGGACGCTGCTCTTCTCGCCGCTGATGCCGTGCCGGCCTATCTGCTGGACCTCCCCCGAGTTGGCCATGATATCGGCCACGAGCATCACGTGCCTCACGTCCACGTCGAGGCCCTGCTCCTCCAATACGCCGCGGGCCTCCCTGATCAGCGCGTTCCGGGCCGCCTCGATGCCGAGGATCTCGGCGATCTCGTGGATGTCGTTGGTCGTCGTCTTCGCCGGGTCGACCCCCTCCACCTTGAGGACCTCCTCCAGGTTCGTGCCGTCCGTGCGGATGATCCACTCGCCGTCCTCGTAGATGGTGAGCACCCTCCTGATCTCGTGGATCCCCTTGACCCGGGTCCCCAATATCTGCTCCATGAGCTCCTCGTGGTCGGCCTCCTTGGCCTCCGACAGCCCGATGAGGTAGATCCCATCGTCCTCCTTCTCGAACTTGGGCAGCGCCCTCTCCACGTCCCCGGGCTCCACGCCCAGGGCCTCCATCCGCTCGGGGTCTAGGGTCATCATGATGGCGTCCCTCCTCAGGTCGACGTTGGCGGATTGGATGGTGTCGTCGATGGAGGTATAGGTGAGCCTCTGGGCCACCTCCCTCGCCTTCTCCCCGCTGCGCCTATGCTTTGAGTCGAGGTGAATCGTCATCACCGGCGTCGACGGCGACCTGCGGGCATCCACCAGCTCTATAAGCCGGGGGAGGCCAAGGGTGACGTTCAGCTCGGCGACGCCCGCGTAGTGGAAGGTCCTCAGCGTCATCTGGGTGCCGGGCTCGCCGATGGACTGCGCCGCCACGGTGCCGACGGCCTCCCCGGGCTCCACGAGGCTGAAGTCGTAGTTCCTCAGCACCGTCTCCACGACCTCCTCGACGCCGGCCTCGGTCATGCCCGAGTCGGAGAGCCTCTTCTCCAGCTCGTTGTGGAGGCTCGCCGTCAGCTTTTCGCCCACCTTGGCCAGCAGGTCGTCGATGAACTCCTTGGACGCCGGTGATCCCTCCATCGAGATCTTGACCCTCTCTATCAGGTTCTCCACGTTTACGGCCTTGCCGTGGTCGCTCTTCGCCGGGTCGACGCCGTCCTCGCCGTAGCGGAACTGGACTATGGTCCCCGTGGAGTCCCGGACGGTGCCGTCGTACTCGACCCGGAGGTGCTCGAGGGCGTTGATGAGGCGGCGCTGCATGTAGCCGCTCTGCTGGGTGCGGACGGCCGTGTCGACGAGGCCCTCCCGGCCCCCCATGGCGTGGAAGAAGAACTCTATGGGGGTCAGGCCATCCCTGTAGCAGTTGTAGATGAAGCCCCGGGCCTCCGAGTTGGGGTCGTACTCCTTGAAGTGGGGGAGGGTCCGGTTCATGTAGCCCCTCATGATCCGCTTGCCGCGAATGGACTGCTGGCCGACGGAGCCCATCATCTGCCCTATGTTGAGGCTGGAGCCCCTGGCACCGCTCCTCGTCATGATGATGCCCGCGTTTGACATCTCCAGCCCCTCCTCGACGATGTCGCCGGCCTGGTCCCTGGCCTTCGCGAGCTCGTTCATCACCTGGATCTCGAAGGTCTCCTGCAGGGTCTGGCCCGGCAGCCTCTTCAGCCTGCCGGTGTTGAACTCCTCTATGAGGCCCTCCACGTTCTTCTCCATCTGCCTCAGGGCCTTGCTGATCTTCCGCTGCTCCGGCTCGCCGATGTCGAGCTCGTCGAGGGCGTAGGTGAAGCCCTTGAGGGAGAGGAACCCGTTGATGAGGCGGCAGATGGAGTTGAGGAAGTCGTGGCCGGCGTCGGTGCCGTAGTCCTTTATGATCCGGTGGAAGATGGTCTCCGCCTTCTCGGCGCCGATGCTGTTCTTGTCGATAACGCCGGACCTCAGCCTCCCCCTCTGGATGATGACGTAGGCGTCGTGCTTACACCTCCCCCTGTCGCACTCGGGGCAGTGGAGGCAGATGTTGGCCCTGGTGACGAAGTTGAAGTCCTCGGGGAGGTAGAGGCTGAAGATGTCCTTCCCCGACCAGAGGGGCCCGGCCCTAGCCGCCGTCGGCTCTGGGATGGGCCCTTCGTAGCCCGTGAAGGCCAGTAGCTTCCCCACCTCGTCGGCGGTGAGCATCGTCTCCTTCCGGGTCAGGAGGTAGGAGCCCGTGATGAAGTCCTTGGTGGCGCCGATGATGGGGGCGCCGTACCTGGGCGAGAGGATCTGGTCCTGGACCTGCATCAGCATGCGGGCCTCCGTCTGGGCCTCCTTGCTCTGGGGGATGTGGAGGTTCATCTCGTCGCCGTCGAAGTCGGCGTTGTAGGGCGGGCAGACGGCCAGGTGCATCCTGAAGGTCCTGTATGGGAGGACCTTGACCCGGTGGGCCATGATGCTCATCCTGTGGAGGCTCGGCTGCCTGTTGAACAGGGCGATGTCCCCGTCCTTCAGGTGGCGCTCCACGACGAACCCGGGCTCGACGGCCTCGGCCACCTTGGAGCGGTCCGCCACGAACTCCAGCCTGATCCGCTTGTTGTCCGGCCGGATGATGTACAAGGCGCCGGGGTGCCTGTAGGGCCCGTTGGCGATGAGCCTCCGCATCTCCTCGATGTTCCTCTCGCTGACCAGGTCGGGGACGGTGAGGCGGACGGCGATATGCACGGGGACGCCGACCTCGTTGATGTCGAGATTCGGGTCGGGGGAGATGACGGTCCGGGCCGAGTAGTCCACCCTCTTGCCGGAGAGGTTGCCCCTGAACCGCCCCTCCTTCCCCTTCAGCCTCTGGGCGAGGCTCTTCAGCGTCCGCCCCGACCGGTGTCGGGCGGGGGGGATGCCGGAGACCTCGTTGTTCAGGTAGGTGGTCACGTGGTACTGGAGGAGCTCGGAGAGGTCCTCGATGATGAGCGTGGGCGCGCCGGCATCGATGTTCTCCCTCAGCCGCTGGTTGATCCTGATGATGTCGACGAGCTTGTGGGTGAGATCGTCCTCGGCCCTTATCCCCGACTCGAGGATGATGCTGGGCCGGACGTCCACCGGCGGCACCGGGAGCACCTGGAGGATCATCCACTCCGGCCTTGCCACGCTGTGGTCGAAGCCGAGGAGCTCGAGTTCGTCGTCCCCGATGCGCTCGAACCACTCCCTGACCATGTTGGGCGTGATTCTCCGGCTGACCTCCTCGACGATGGTCTCCTCGTCGGTGTCGACCTCCTCCTGCTCCACCTCATAGAAGCTGGTGGGCTTCGCGAACTTGATGTTCGTCTGTATCATGCCGCAGTGGGGGCACCCCCTGAACTTCTTGTACTTCTTCGCCCTCTTCAGGATCTCCCTCGCCGCCTCGTCGGTGACCTTGCCGAAGAGCTTCCTCTCCTCCTCGTGCTTACCCCTCAGCTCCTCTATCTCTTCCTCGGGCAGCAGCAGCTCGCCGCATCCCCTGCACGTCGCCGACAGCAGCCGGTATATGTGCTTGGCGAACTCGACGTGGACGACGGGGACCGCCAGCTCGATGTGCCCGTAGTGGCCGGGGCAGTTGATGGCTATGTTTCCGCATGTTCGGCAGCGCTGCCGGGGCTCGAGGGTTCCCAGCCTCCCGTCCATGAGCCCTCCGGAGATGGGGGCGCCGTCCTCGTCGTAGGTGTCCGAGGTCTGGATCTCGACGACCGAGAGCCTCCGCACCTCCTCGGGGGAGAGGATTCCGAAGCGGATGGCGTCGATGATCTTCGACATTCCTCACGCCTCCTTCGACAGCGTCAGGGCGGGCGACAGGCACAGGCTCTGGAGCTCCTGAAGCAGCAGCTTGAAGGCGTACGAGACGGTGACGGGCTCCACCTCCCCCTTCGCCTCGCAGAGGGGGCAGACGTACTTCCTCTGCCTTATGTCGTAGAAGGCGAGCTTTCCGCATCGCTCGCATACGTAGATGGTGTAGGCGTCCGACTCCTCCAGGAGCCGGTCCTTGAGGAGCATCGCCGCGCCGTGGCCCACGAGGCAGTCCCGCTCCATCTCGCCGAACCTCAGGCCGCCGCCCCGGGCCCTCCCCTCCGTCGGCTGCCGGGTGAGCATCTGAACCTGCCCCCGGGCCCGGGCGTGGATCTTGTCGACGACCATGTGGTGGAGCTTCTGGTAGTATATCACCCCCATGAAGATATCGACCCCGAACCTCCGCCCGCTGAGGCCGTCGTACATGAGCTCCCGGCCGCTGGGCTGGAAGCCGAGCCTCCTCATCGTCTCCGTCAGGGAGTCCACGCTCTCGTTGCTGAAGGGCGTGCCGTCCACCATCTCGCCCCGGAGGGCCGCGGCCTTCCCGGCGATGGACTCCACGAACTGGCCCACGGTCATCCTCGACGGGAAGGCGTGGGGGTTTATGATGATGTCGGGGATGATGCCCTGGGCGCTGAAGGGCATGTCGGCCTGGGGGATGACCATGCCGATGACCCCCTTCTGGCCGTGGCGGGAGACGAACTTGTCGCCGAGCTCCGGGACCCGGTGGCTGCGGACCTTGACCTTGATGAGATGGGACCCCTCGGCGTCCTTGGTGATGAAGACGGAGTCGACGACCCCCTCCTCCGTCGGCCTCACCCCTATGGAGGTGTCCCTCATCTGGGGCCCCCTGACCTCGAAGCCCCGGTACTCCTCCAGGAAGCGGGGCGGGCTCGTGCGGCCTATGAGGATGTCTCCCCCCTTCACCTCCGACTCCGTGGAGATGAGGCCGTCCTCCTCCAGGAGCCTGTAGGCCTCGGCGCCGTGATAGCCCCGGATGCCGGCCTCGGGGATGACGAGCCTGTCCTTGGCCCCCCCGAGGTACTGCTTGCACTCTGCCTTGTAGATGCGATAGAAGCTCGAGTGGCCGAGGCCGCGTTCGATGCTCGACTTGTTGAAGATGATGGCGTCCTCCATGTTGTAGCCGTTGGAGCTGAGGATCGCCACGATGAAGTTCTGGCCGGAGGGCCGCTCGTTGTATCCGACGACCTCCATGGGCTTGGTCTTGGCCAGGGGCTTCTGGGGGTAGTGAAGGATGTGGCCCCGGGTGTCGGTCCGATCCCTGTGGTTCAGGGCGTATATGCCGGGGGCCTGCTTCGCCATCGCCGCCTGATATGTGTTCCTGGGCGACTGATTGTTCTCGGCGTAGGGGATCATGGACGCGGTGACGCCGAGGATGGCGTAGTTGCAGATCTCCATGTGGGTGTGCTCCTCAGAGACCTTCGTCGGGTCCACGGCGACGTAGACGTTCTCCTCCTCCTCGGCATCGACGTACTCGATGATCCCCTCCCTGATGAGGTCGCTCCACTGCCACTGGTCGCTCCGCAGCTTGCGGATGTGCCTCGCCTTGAGGAGGGGCCTGCCGTCGCCGACGATTATGAGGGGCCTCCGGATGCGCCCCTCGTCGCAGTTGACGTAGATCTCGTTGTGGCCCTTGTAGTGGGCGATGTTCACCTCCCCGCTCACCTCCCCCCTGCGCCTCATCTCCCTCACCGTCTCCACGAGCTCGTTCGGCGCCTCCGTGTAGCCGAGGAGGTAGCCCTCGATGAAGATCTTCGCCCCCTCATGCCTCATGGTCTCATCGACCAGCCTGGCTTGAACAACGCCTAGGTTTAGGAGCAGTCGCTTGATCTTCTCCGGGTCGGTCCCCACCGAGATGCTGGCCATCAGGGCCAGGTTTTTCACCAGGCCGCAGTTGGCGCCCTCCGGCGTCTCATTCGGGCAGAGCCTCCCCCAGTGGGTCGAGTGGAGGTCCCTTGCCTCGAAGTTGGGCTGGCTGCGGCTCAGGGGCGACTGGAGCCGCCTGAGGTGGCTCAGGGTCGAGAGGGTGTTGGTCCTGTCCAGCAGCTGGGTCATGCCCACCCGGCCCCTCCGCCAGTTGCCCGTGGCGAGGGCGTGCTGCATGCGGCTGGTGATGATGCCGGGCCGGACGGCGGCGGCGATGAGGACGCCCTTCCTCCGGCTGCTCATCCGGCGGAACTGGTAGCGCATGTCTCGGTAGAGGCTCCAGAAGGCGCTGCGGAACAGCTCGGCCAGGAGGGGGCCCGCGAGCTTGATCCGCTTGTTCCTGAGGTGGTCCTTGTCGTCCTCCTCCCTCCGGCCCAGCTTCAGCTCTATGATGCGGTTGGCCATCTCGCCGAGGAAGATGGCCTTGTCGAGGCGATCCTTCGCCTCCCGGCCTATGTGGGGCAGGAGGTTGCGGTCGATGATGGTCTCGGCCCGCTTCATCCTGAACTCCTTGACCTGGCCGAAGGCGACCCGGTTGCCGATGAACAGGATGGCGTCATCCATGGTCTGGACGTCCGCGGCGGCCCGGAAGGATGACCCCAGCTCCTCCAGGATCTCGTCTTCGAGGGAGACCATGTCGGCAACCTCACGGTCGGTCTCGACCCCCAGGGCCCTCATGAGGGCGACGAAGGGTATGGGGACGGGGACGCCCGGTATGGAGACGGTCATGCTCCCCTTCGACTTCAGGGCCATCTCGATGCGGGCCCTGAAGCCCACGGTGGTCGAGAAGACCTTGCCGCGGAACACGGGCTTCGAGCCGCGGTTGTCGATCTCGATGAGCACCCTGTTGGGCGCCAGGTCCTCCAGGGACACGATCACCCGCTCGGAGCCGTTGACGATGAAGTAGCCCCCCACCTCGTCCGGGTCCTCCCCGATGCGGACGAGCTCCGTAGGGGCGCTTTTGGACAGCAGGCAGAGGTCCGACTTCGCCATGATGGGCAGGTCGCCGATGTTGACGCACTCGAGGGTCTCCCTCCCCCCGTCGTTGAGGATGATGTCCAAGTACAGCGGAGCCGCGTAGGTCAGGTTCCTGATCCTCGTCTCCCTCGGGTAGACCCTTCGGACGGTGCCGTCCACCTCCACAACCCGGGGCTCCCTCACCTCTATGGTGCCGAAGGTGATATCGTAGGTCTGTCCGGGGACCTCGATGGTTATGCCGTGGATCTCGTCGATGATCTGCTGGAGGGTGTTCCAGACGAAGTCGTTGTAGCTCTCCAGGTGCTGCTTGACCAGCCCCTCCTCGGCGAAGAAGGCCTTCATGACCGCCCAATAATCCTGATCTGTGAGAATCATTTCATTTCACCATGATACCGAACCAATAATATGATTCTGGATATATTGGCTCTTGAATCGTTCTATTTAAACCCGATTCCCCCTCTTTCCGGTGTCTTCATCCGACTCAAAAGCCGTCTAAACCCAGGCAAAGGCTATAGTGTAGGTCGAACACCTGTTAATAAATCTTTTGAGTTAAATACTCATATAAATGCTTCAAATAATTTGTACTACTTTTCTAAAACACTTTTCATCTCGTAACGTTGTTTCTCCAGGCACAGGCGTATCTAAAATGCAAACTTATAAAAGAGGAGGCCCACTATTTCGAATAGCAATCGCGGAGGAAAAACGAGCTAGATCTCGTCCGGGGAGACGTAGTATGTCCGAGATGATCGAGCAGGTCCTCGAACGGAGCCTTGGGAAGACCGTCCTCATAAAGCTGAGGGGGGGCAAGACCCTGCGCGGGACCCTGGAGGGATACGACCAGCACGTGAACCTCGTCTTGAAGGAGGCGGAGAACATCAGCGACCCCGAGAATGTGGAGAGCATAGGCACCATCATTCTGCGAGGCGACAACGTCATCATGATCTCGCCGCCTCCGTAGCCTGGGGTATGAGGTTCACTCCGAATGCCGACTAAGGCCGCCTTACACACGGGCAAGAGGGTGCACATCCGCTGCAGGCGGTGCGGGCGCAGGGCGTACCACATCAGGAATAAGAAATGCGCCGCCTGCGGCTACGGCGAATCCTCAAAGCTCAGGACCTCCGCCGTCAGGAAGGACCTGAACCGGTCGAGGCGCATCGTCTAGGCCGTCCGGCCCACGGGCAAGTATTAAATTTTCAGCGGCATCCCCTATGGTGTGGAGATGGATTTGTCCAAGGATATACCCATCAGGATGGTCAAGCCGGAGTTCCTCGACTTCGTGAACTACAACATCTGCAAGGCCTACTCGGAGATCCACGGGAAGGACGAGGCCGTCGGCTTCTTCCGCCGGGTCGGCGAGATAGGCTTCGAGCAGCTCCGGGGTATGGTCGACTTCCCCAGCGCGGACCCCTACGAGGTTCTGAAGGCCGTCGGCGGGTTCCTCGAGGATATGGGGTACATGTCCAAGATACAGCTGACGAAGGTGGAGGAGGGCGAGGTCATCATCGAGATGTTCGGCGTCTCGGTCATCGACTCCTCCATACGCCTGACGGAGGGGGGCGCCAGCCCGAGCCACTTCATGACGAACCTCATGTTCGCCGCCCTCAAGGAGGTGAGCGGCGTCCACGCAGACATCTACGACCTGACCCTGGAGCAGCCCTCGGCCGAGACGGGCTACGGCATGGAGAAGTGGGTGCTGAAGAAGATCTAGGCCACCCGGGTTATCTCCGCTCGAAACGACAGTGCCCGAGCGTGCCGTAAAGTAGCGATCCTAAGACATCATCGCGAGCGGAAGAATGTGGAAGCGGCCATCCCATCCTCCATTGGGCCCCTCGAGCTCATGCTACGCCAGGGCCAAAGCCATCAGGGCTAGGCCCGAGGCAAGGGGAATCGCCATGTTATCGTTCAGAGGCAGCGGGAGCACCTCCGCGAGCATTCCGCAGGACGCGGCGACCAAGGCTCCGCGGGGCTCGATGAACAGGAGGGCCCCTAAGAAGGCCAGGAGGAGGCCCCCGAGGGAGCCCTCGGCCGTCTTGTCCCTGTTGAACGGCAGATTCCTCCTGCCGAGCGTCCTCCCGAGGATCGAGGCGAACCCGTCGCCGAGGGTCAGGACCGCGATCGACGCGTAGCCTATGGGCGGGGGGAACGCGACGAGGGGTATGATCATGCCGAGGGCGTAGAAGATGGGGGACGTCACGAACTCCTGTAGCTCCGACCCTCCCGCCGCCATCGACGTTATGTCGGAGATTATCGGCAGCCGGGCGCCGAACATCCTCATGGACTCCGAGGCCGCGTACAGCAAGGTGACGAGGAGTATCAGGAGGGCGACAAGGTGAGGGCCAGCCAGGTACGCGCACACGATGGGAACGGAGAAGCCGCCTATGTGTATAGCATCGCGGATGAGAGCATTTTTAGATAGGCCCCTCTCGCGCACTACGGGTTCTCCCCGGATTATGGGGATGATCCCCGAGAGGCCCCCCTTGACGACGTGATCAGCCCTGAAGCTCAGGATGAAATCCGGGTTGTAGCCTATGTTGAGGTCGCAGAGCCGGTACAGCGGGAGGTTGTTCCTGTCGTCGGCGACGGAGACGCGATAGTGCGACTCCAGATGCTCCTCGCGGATGAGCCTTTCCAGGGCCGCGGCCTTCCCGCCTGCTTCGATCACGTCCCCCCAGACCTCCCCGGACAGGCGGCCTCCGGCGACGCCGATCTCCGGACCTGAGATGTAGTCCGCCCCGAGCCTGTCGGCGAGCTTCCTCAGGGCGACCCTCGGTATGCCCGAGCTTATGAAGGCGATCTTGTATCCGCCCTCCCTCAGCTCCCTGAAGACCTCCTCGACCTCCGGCATCAGGGGGACCGCCTGGAAGAGGGAGATGAACCGCTCATAGGGGAGCCCCTCCAGGAGCCTGAAGATCCTCCTCAGGGAGCCCTTCAGGGACATCAGGCCGACCAGGTATAGGAGGCCGAAGAGGGCGCCCTTGACGAAAGGCGATGGGCCCATCCTCCCGAAGACATCGAAGAAGAGGAACCTCACCTTAGGGATGATGACGCCCTCGACGTCGAATACGACGAGCCCCTTCCCATCCCTGGTCCGCACGCTTCCCCAGACCCCATCTCAGATTTTCCTGAGGACAATCTGGCGGTGGCCGTCGATCCTGGCCTCCTGCCCGGGCTGGACGAGGGTCGCCTGTACCTGTCGAAGATGCCGCAGCTGACGTAGCCGCCGCTTCCGTGCAGGTAGACGTCCCTGTGCCCCTTCAAGGCCCCGCGGGGGGGCTTCGGACCCCCCTCCTTCTCGGCCTGGAGCTTGATGGGGGGCATGGCGCCGATGGCCGTGACCCTGATGTTCACGTTCTGGATGATCTCCTCGGGCGCGCAGTAGCCGTATCGGACCTCATGAAGGGCGTGGAAGCGCCCCTCGATGTCGCTGAGGGCCCCGCCCGTGATCTCCCCGTCCGGAATGGGGACGTTGAGCTCGTAGGACTGGCCCAGGTAGCGCATGTCCAGGGATCGCTCCATCCGTATCTGGCCCTCCCTGAACCCCTCGCCCGCCAGGTCCTCGAGGCCGCGCCTCTCGAGCCCTCTGAGGGCCCCGTTCAGCTTCTCCAGGTCGAGGTCGCGGGTTGGGGATATCCACCCGTGGACGTAGTCGTGGCCGACGTTCGACACCAGCAGCCCGTAGGCCGAGAAGAGGCCGGGCGCCACGGGGACGATGACCCGCTCGAAGCCGAGCTCCTCCATCAGGCTCGATGCGACCATGGGGCCCGCGCCCCCGAAGGCCATCATGGCCATCTCCCTCGGGTCGCTCCCCCGCTCGACCGTCACGATCCTGGCCCCCCTCACCAGGTTCGAGTTGGCCACGTCCGCGATGCTGCTGGCGGCCTCCACGGGCTCGAGGCCCAGGGGGTCGGCGATCCTCTCCCGGATGCTCTCCTCCGCCCGGTCCGCGTCGATCTCCATCTCGCCGCCGAGGAAGTAGCCGGGGTTGATGACGCCCAGGAGGACGTGCGCGTCCGTCACCGTCGGCTCGACGCCGCCCAGGCCGTAGCAGGCCGGTCCCGGCTCGGCCCCGGCGCTCATGGGGCCCACCCTGAGGGCCCCGCCCGTGTCCATCCACGCGACGCTGCCGCCCCCCGCGCCGATCTCCACGAGGTCTATGACCGGGACCATTATGGGCCAGCCGCTCCCCCGCATGATCCGGCCCGAGGCCACGGTCCCCCCCACCTCGAACTCCGTGGTGACCCTGGGCTGGCCCCCCTCGATCAGGCAGACCTTCGCCGTCGTCCCGCCCATGTCGAAGGAGACGAGGCTCCCGCGGCCCGCCGCGGAGCCCATGTAGGCGGCGGCGATGCTCCCGGCCGCCGGCCCCGACTCGACGATGTAGACGGGGCGCCTCCTGGCCATCTCCGAGGACATCGTCCTCCCGCTGGACTGCATCAGGAGGAGGTCCGCCCCGAGGCCGATGGCCCTCAGGCGCTCCTCCATGGAGCGCAGGTAGCCGTCGACGATCTTGAAGAGGAGGGCGTTTATGATGGTGGTGCTCGCCCGCTCGTACTCCCGGAACTCAGGGAGCACCTCGTGGGAGAGGGAGAAGGGGACGCCGGGTAGCTCCTCCTGGATCAGCTCGCCGATCCTCCTCTCGTGGGCGGGGTTGAGGAAGGAGAAGAGGGTGCAGACGGCGACGGCCTCCACCCCCTCGTCCGCGAACCCCCTGAGAACCTCCTGGACCTCGTCCTCGTCCAGCCTCTGGATCACCCTGCCGTCCGCCCCCACCCGCTCCGTCACCCCCCTCCTCAGATGCCTCGGCACCAGGGGT
>Ga0111229_134_pt1 | contig 15934 bp, 17 predicted proteins | sample DeeMarSWOR152_54_FD_80383 | JGI IMG/M metagenome (GOLD analysis project Ga0111229, IMG submission 80383) | Crenarchaeota group-15 archaeon DG-45 | reverse complement strand
ATACGGTTCGTCCACAACCCGTTTTACCGCACGGGGAACGCGTCCTCCCTTCTCAGCGCCGAGGGGGCTCTCCGAGGCGAGGAGTCCTTCCTGCTGGCCATGTCGGACCACATTTTCGAGAGGAAGATCGTCGAGAGCGCCATCGACCGATACACGGGGGAGCCCCTGCTCTGCGTGGATGAGAAACCCACCTACGCCGTGGACATCGACGATGCGACCAAGGTCCTGGTGAACGAGGACGGGTACATAGAGGACATCGGGAAGGCCATACCCGTTTGGACCGCCATCGACACGGGGGTCTTCCACCTGAACACCGATCTGTTCAGAATCGTGAGGGGCGGCGCCCCGGCCGTCGTCAGCGACTGCATCAAGATCCTCGCGGAGCGCTCACGCCTGATGGCCTGCGACGTGTCGGGCTCGATGTGGTTCGACGTCGACACTATGGAGGACCTCGAACTTGCCGAGAGGGTGATGGACGAGTGGGGCTAGCGGGGATTGAAAAGGATAAGGGGGCGTCCGACCTCATCGCGCACTACGTCCATCGCCCGATCGAGAACTGGATCGTGTCCCGCTTGGTCGGCACCCCGATCACGCCGAACCAAATGACCATCGCAACGAACATCGCGGCCTACTGCGTAACAGCCCTCTATTACACCGGCTCCCTGCTGCCCGCCTCCCTGCTGAGCTTCGTGGTGGGGCTGATGGATGGGCTGGACGGGAAGCTGGCTAGGGCGAAGGGGATGACGACGAAGGCCGGGAAGATGGAGCACGCCTTCGACCTCCTGTACGAGTTCTCGTGGCTGGCCGCCCTCTCCTTCCACCTGAGCCGGGACCTGGGGAGCGTTGATCCCCTGGCGTACTGCCTCGCCGCCGTTATCCTCATAGCGTTCTACCGGCACTGCTACGACACCTTCGGGAGGGCGACGGGCGTAAGCCTGGACGTGTACGGGCCCTTCGAAAGGGCGTTCAGGAGGGTCGCCGGGAGGCGGAACCTCTACAACGTCCACATACTCGCGGCCATAGTCTTGGGAGCGCCGGAGCTCGCGCTGCTGTCCATAGCGGCCCACGCGGCGATCACGGCCATGGCGTACGCATGGAGGGCCCTGAAACACCTGAGGGAGATAGACATGGAGCCACCGAAGCCGGGAGCACCCGACCCGAGATCAAGAACGGAGGCCGATATGCCCCTGCGGGTCTCCTCGAGGCGGGGGCACGATGATCCTGTTCCAGGGGCTCGAGGACAGGGTGGTGCCTCCGAACCAGGCGGAGCTCATCGTCGAGGCCCTGAGGGGGATGGGCCGCCCGGTGGCATACATACCCTTCGAGGGGGAGCAGCACGGGTTCCGCCAGGCCGGGAGCATCAGGCGGAGCCTGGAGGCCGAGCTCCGCTTCTACTCGAGGGTGTTCGGCTTCGAGCCGGCCGACGAGCTGGAGCCCGTGGAGATAGAGAACCTCTGATCCCTATCTTTCCGGCCCCAAAGCTCGAATCCCGCCCGGAGCCCCCGAGGAGAGGCCCGACTCCTTGTCCCATGTGAGAATGCCACGCGTTGGCGGCCGATGTTCCTTTGCTCCCGATCCGGTTCAGCGTCGCTGGGATGCGACGAGGCCGCCGATGGCGATCATGAGCCCCACGAGTATGAGGATGCCGGGCCACCACCAGTCGAAGAACCAGAGGATGCCGAGGCCTATGATGAAGACGCCGCCGGAGATCGCCCCCCACATGCCGGCTCCGGACCCGGGCGGGCCGAAGCAGGCGGCCCTCTGCGCCTCGTATCTGGGGCGTCTCGGGGCGCGCCTCTCCGCCTCCGGGGTCAGAGGGGCCCCGCACCTGGTGCAGAAACCCGCGTCCTCCTCGTTCTCAGCTCCACATTCAGGGCAGTGCGGCATCCGATTCCCTCTCCCAATCGTTTCCGGGGAATCTAACCGGCGCCTTCCTAAATACCTTTGGTCGGTTATACGCGTACTTTATGATAAATCTCTCCCTATAGCCAGTCTCTCCCGTTCGGGTATATGAGCGCCTTTATATCCAGGCCTTCCCTGAGATTTTTAAAGGCCGTCTGCCACGCCTCCAGCTCGTATCTCCCCGTTATCATCGGATCGAAGTCGAACGCGTTCCGCGTCACCAGGTCGACGGCTCTCCGCCAGGTCTCGGGGCCGTTCCAGCTCCAGCACCCGTGGATGTCGAGCTGCCCGAGGGATACCTGATCAAGATTTAGGGTCACCGGCTCCCCCCAGAGGCTGATGAACGCGATGACGCCCCTCCCGCCCCTCCCCTCGTAGGCCCTCTTGGCGCAGTCTATCGCGTGCCCGTCGGTCAGCTCCATGATCTCCCTCTCCGGATGCTCATCGGAGTAGAGGATGTGATCGGCGCCCAGCTGCCTCCCCACCTCGAGCCGCTTATTATCTTTCCTCAGCCCTATCAGCGCCACCGTGGACGCGCCCCGCATCCTAGCAAACTGCAGCCCCATCAGCCCCATGGGGCCGGGCCCGACGATGACGACGAAGTCCCCCGCCTTGACGCTCGTCCTCTCCTGCATGATGTGCACGATGGCCGTCACGAGCTCGGTCAGCGCCGCGTGGTCCAGATCGAAGTCGTCCGGCACCTTGTAGCACACGTCTTCCGGCATCGACATGTAGGGGGCGTAGGCCCCATCCCTTGTCACCCCCAGCCAGCCGGTCGGCGTCTCGATGTCTCCGACGATGCGGTCCCCCACGCGTATCCCCTTCACATCCCGCCCCACCTCGTGGGCGACGCCGGAGAACTCGTGGGCGAGCGTGACGGGGGCCCTGTAGAAATGTCTATCGTCCTCTATCAGCAGGTCGCTGCCGCAGACGCCGGCCGCCCAGACCTTCATCAGGACCTCATCGGGCCGGATCTCCGGGATCGGCACTTCCTCCAATGCGACGTTGCCCTTGCCCTCCCTCAATTTTCTCAGCGCCCTCATATTTCCATCTCATGGACGATGGAGTAACGATGCCCCATATATCTACCGCGTGCGTCTATCGGGCCTTCGCTCGTTCGCGTAAGGCGCGAGATAGCGAAAGAGTGCAAGGCACCGGGACGGGATCGTCCTCGCCCTCCTCATATGAATGGGTGCCAACCTGCAGCCATCTCATACGATCGCGCGCGAAGTATTTTGTGCAAAACTGGCTTGATGTCGCCGATTACGACCTGATCCATCCATCAGCACTAGTTGAGGTTTGTAACAATCTTCATTCTATTGAAACTGTTTACAAATCTCAGCGTCGCGCGCGCAACGGGCTCTATTCCCATCCTCGCTCCCTATGTGCCTTCTCAGGGAACAATCCTCTGAACGCCTCAGCTATCATGCGTCTTGGGGCTTCAATATCTCCAGCGATCTCTATCTTATCGATATCGATCTCGCCCAATCCTCGATTCCCGGCCTCTTGCAGCACGGGCATCTCCGTCGGGTCAAGGCCAACCAGGTGGGCTCCGACCGCATCGACCGCGAATGCGTCCCTGCCCACTATGAGCAGCCCCGGAGAGACGGCTATCTCCTCCTTCTCCCGTCCCAGGAAGGCATGGGTTCCATCCAATACCGCCAGGTCTATGCCTCCGATCGCCTCATATAGGTCTAAAAGAGCAGCGGGCAGCCGTCCATGGAATCTGTTCTTCTTCCTATCCGGGATCAGGCCCAGCAGATTCTTGACGACGGAGCCCATGTTCATGAGGTCCTTGTTCCCAGCATCCTCGTATCTCCTGGGCACATGGGTGCTGATGAACGTATTCGGCTCAAGGAGTATGTGGGATAACGGCACGCTCTCTCCAGCGATCTCGACCGATTTCGTGTCTTCATCATCCGATAGGTTGAAGGGGACCGCTCTGTCGTTGTAGCAGTCTCTCCATACCTCCAATCGTTCCAACCCCGGCCCCGCATTGCTGTCGGACTCCGCTACCAGAATCTCCGTTGCCTCGTCGAAGGAATCGATGATCGAGTTGAGCGTATTTACCGTGGTGCAGATCCCCGTATCGGCATTGTAGACTCCGACCTTGACGACGACCTTTCTCTCGGGCGCGTTCAGGTCGTCAATACCATCGATTAGGTCAAGCGCTTCGGCGAAGGAATCATTATCCACTACCGCGACAGTTGACGCCATTGAAAAACACACCCTCATGAGAAAAGGGGAGGTTATAAACATGACGCGCGCGAAAGCGGGCGTTGGCGTTCCATCGAGGCATGCTTTTAACTCGCCATCGATCCCATGTTTAGGGAGGACGTGATTTGACGGCCCGGGTCGCCCTGGTCAAGGGGAACGACAGATACGGCAACGTGGTCAGAGCCCTCGACATGATCGTCGATTGCATAGATCCCGCCGACATAGAGGGCAGACGGGTTCTCATCAAGCCCAACCTCGTCTCGGCCCTCAACCCCCTGGCCGCGACCCACGTCGACGCCGTCAGGGCGGTGGTCGACGTCATCCGGCGGTTCAGCCCCGGATCCCTGGTCATCGCCGAGGCCACATCCAACGGCAGCACGGCCGACGCCTACAGGCGGTTCGGCTACGACCGCCTGGAGGGGGTTGAGCTCGTGGACGTGAACCGCGACGAGTACGATACCATGAGGATACAGACCCTCGAGGGCGGAGAGAGGGGGATCAAGGTCTCCAAGACGGTCCTCGAATCCGACTACGTGGTGTCCGTCGCCAGGGCCAAGACCCACGACCACGTCTTCTGCACGCTGACCCTCAAGAACATGATGGGCTCCGTCGCCCACGCGGACCACGTCTGGATGCATGGAGCCGAGGAGGAGCCCACGAGCCCCGTGGACAATGCGATACGGGGCAACTACGTCCTGATCAACAACCTCGTCGCCGTCGCCGAGAAAGTCGGGGTCGACCTCGGGGTCGTCGACGGCTTCGTCGGGATGGAGGGCAACGGCCCCGTGGATGGGACCCCGAAATACCTCGGCGTGGCGGCGGCCGGATTTGATTTCGTCGCCGTGGACGCGGTCATGGCGAGCGTCATGGGCTTCGACCCGCGAATGAAGGGGGACACCTACCTCGCGGATGAGCGGGGACTCGGCGTGGGCGACCTGGACAGGATCGAGGTGATCGGCGAGGACATCGAGGGGGCGAGGCGGAGGTTCAGGCCTCACTCGAACTACTACATGACCCAGATAGGATGGATCAGGCACCACCCACGCTACGGGGAGAAAGATATGCGCGGTTCTTGACCGAGCATCAGCCTGATCTCCGGCCGCCGCCGAGCGCTATTTTTTATAGATGGGAGGAAACTCCATTCCGTGATACCGATGGGTTTGATGAAGAGCGTCGAGATGCTGGAGTTAGGCCTCGGCGAGGTCGCGATATTCTGGCTGGGCCAGAACTCCTACGTCCTGAAAACCTCCGCGGGGACGATTTTCGCCATCGACCCCTACCTCTCGAGGGACGAGAGGTACAGCTACGTCCATCCCGAGCCGCCGATGCGTCCCGAGGAGCTCCGGGCCCACTGCATCTTCTGCACGCACGACCACACGGACCACACGGACCCCCAAGCCCTCCCCATCATCGCGAGATGCTCCCCGGGCACGGCGTTCTATGGGTCCCACGAATCGTGCGAGCGCCTGGTCGGCCTGGGCGTCGAGAGCGACCGCGTCGAGGCCCTGAGGGCGGGCGTCCCCATCAGCGTGAGGGACCTGAGGGTCACGGCGTACCACTCCGTTCCGCCCGAGGAGGCCGACACGACCCACTTCGGCTACCTCTTCGAGGTCGACGGCGTCAGGATATTCAACATGGGGGACACGTACCAGAGCGTCGTGAGGAGGCCCGAGGCCGTCCTAGCCCCCATCGTGGAGGCATCTCCGGACATCGCCATGTTCCCGATCATCGGCGACACCCCCGAGCGGAGGCCGGAGGACGCGTTCATGTTCGCGAGGCTCGTCAGGCCCAGGATCGCCATACCCTGCCATTACGACTGCTTCAAGGATAGAACGATAGACCCGAAGGTCTTCGCCGACATGTTCAAAGGCGTCCCCGGCATCAGGCCCGTCGTAATCGGGTACAAGGGGAAATACGTCTTCAAGCCCGGAGGGAGGGGTTAGATCGTGCCTCGAGGAGACGGAGCGCGCGAGGAGAAAGGTGGTTATAACAAGATGTTAGATTCGCGGAACACCTCGAAGGAGATAGCGGAGGGCCGGCCGGAGGTGGCCGTGTTCGGCATCGGCGCCGTCGAGCAGCACTCCATCCATCTGCCGCTGGGCACGGACTGGCTGGGCGTGAGCGACATCACGCGCAGGGTGGCCGAAGCGCTCGGCGCCTTCCTGGTGCCCGCGCTACCCTTCAGCATGAGCGAGTGCCACGGGCCGATGGCCGGAACGGTGTGGCTCAGGCCCGAGACCCTGGCGGCGGTCGTCAGGGACACGGTGCTCTCCCTGTACGAGCAGGGGTTCCGCCGGGTCCTCATCGTCAACGGCCACGGCGGGAACTTCGTCCTGGAGGCGGAGATCCGGCGGCTGAACCTCGAGCATCCCGAGCTGATCGTGCTGATGCCGCCGTTCCTCGCGCCGCGCCCCGGCGATCCCAGGATCTGGGACAAGGGCGTCGGCATCCACGCGAACGAGGGCGAGACCTCCCACCAGCTCTACATCAACCGCGAGCACGTCAAGGACGAGCGGATAGACTACCAGCCGGAGGTGGGGCGGGAGTTCCTGGACTACGCCTACATCGGGTTCATAAGCGAGTGGGGGGTCTGGGGCCACCCCTCCTACGGGACGGCGGAGAAAGGCGAGAAGTCGTCGGCGCTCAACGTGGAGCGCATCGCGGAGTGGGCCAGGGGGGCCTTCTCGAAGGTCGAGGCCCTGCGGGCCCGGGGAGGCGACGCGTGACATGCTGCTGGATTATCAGAACACGACCTTCGAGGTCAGGGACGCCAAGCCCGACATCGCCGTCCTCCCCATCGGCTCGACGGAGCGCTGCGGCGACCATCTACCCGTGGGCGCGACGACCCTCATACTGGACGCGCTGGCCCGCCGCGTGGCGGAGCGCCTGAGGGGCACCGTCTACCTGCTTCCAACGCTGCCCCTGGGGTGCAGCGACCTGCACCGCGGGCAGCCGGGCACCGTCTCCCTGGAATGGGATACCCTGATGGAGGTCGTCCGGGACTTGGTCGAGTCGCTGATCGCCCAGGGCATCCATCGCGTCGCGGTCCTGGTCGGGCTGGGGGGCGCGAACGAATCCACCGTGCGCCCCCGAGAGAACTACATCGTCAAGACCGCGGTTCGCCAGCTCAACTACGACCATCCCGAGCTGGACGCCATCTGGGTGCAGCCCTTCACCGTGGCGGGGAGGGACCTCCGGGAGATCCTCGACTCCGCCGACCTGGACGTCCACGCCGGCGAGTTGGCCACGTCGCTGATGCTGCACCTCGACCGCGGCTCCGTGAAGGGGAGGGGGACGGACCACCTGCCCGAGGTCGGCAAGGAGTACCTGGACTTCGTGGCCTTCGACAGGCTATGCCCCGGCGGCGTGTGGGGGCGGCCCAGCCTGGCATCGGCGGAGAAGGGGGAGAGGGCGCTGGACGCCGCCGTGAGGCGCACGGTCGAGTACATCGAGGAGAGCTTCGCGCATCTGGCGACAATGAAACGCCGGCTGTACTACTGAGCCTCGGAGCCGCGCGCCCTCGAACGAACGGGGAACCCACTGTTTCCAATCCGAATGATTTCGAGATCTCAATTGGGCGGAAGGCCCGGCGGGACATGCTCCGTATGCCGTGCGGATCCCTTCGCGAGCGAGAAGCAATAATAGAGCTTATTCTATCACTGAAAGCCTGATTAATTGAACGGAAGGAGCGTTCATCTTCTCTATGGTCAGGAAGTGATCTCCTGATTGGTCCGTGGACTCGACGAGTTTCAAATTGTATGGAATGAATAAAAATTGTTCGAGGAGATATCTTTCACACCTGAATGGCCTGTTCCCCCAAGGTAATGTGCCGACCTCGATCCTGTAGCCATCGTGGCCGGAGCTAAAGTCGCTGATCAGGATGGTGATGACTTTACCGTCGTCGGATTTACCCGCCATAACGGCATAGCCGGACTCGTCGGAGCCGACGCAATCCAGACGGTCGGGCGTCTCGAGCAGCATTTTGAAAGCCTTGAAGGCGTAGAAAGGCTTACGCGCGGATCCGAACCCATTGAACAGGCCCATGACGTGGGAGTCCCCCCTGTACCGATTGGCGATCTCGATATCCGTCTCCTGCATGTACATCAGAAACGAGGCCGCGTAGGCCACCCCCTTGACATTCCACCACTCCCGGTGAAACCCGCCGGCAGCGATGTTCCATTCCGTGAGCAAGCTCTCCGCGGAGTGAAAGCCGTGAACGTCGAGGAGCTCCCTTATCCTCTTCGCCCGATCACAGACGCGATGAGGATTCTGAGCGTCCCCCTGGTAGATGTGCCATGAGAAGAAGTCCAATGGGATACGGCGATTCCCGCAGAATTCTATGAAGCCGTCAGCGAAGCCAAGGTTATACGCGATGCCCGGTCCTCCAATTTTGAGACTCGGATCATAATCCTTGAGGGCTTTAGCTGTGACTTCGTATAGATCATAAAACTCCTCGGGGGTTCCGGTCCAGAACTGATCGATATCAGGCTCATTCCAGATCTCCCAGTAGGTTATGTTATGGCAATAGCCGTCTGCCCAGCCCTCGTTGTAATGCATGACTACATGTCTGCATATCTCAGCCCACCTCTCACGATCGGCGGCGTTTACATGCGTGATACTGGCGCTGGGTTTTGCCCAGCTATACCCAAGCCTGAAGATGACATCCGCGCCGATATCCTTGATTCCCTCGATTAGAAAGTCAGTTTTCTCAAAATCGTAGTTGCTGAGCAGGGCGGGGTCGGCATTGAAGTCCGGGAAGATGCCGTCGATATCGCCTGGGCCATAGAAATCATGGGTTCTCACATGATTCACGCCTAGCTCTATATACCGACCGGAGAGATCGATCCTCCCACCGACCTCCAGCGGCCCGCAGTTCATGCCTTGCAGTGACCTGATACGCCCGATCACAGTCTCGCAATCCACTCTTATGTCTTGTAGATGAGCTGGCGGTTTTAACCTCCAAAGAAACGCTGCCGCAAAAAAACTCGACACCACGATTATAGCTAGAATAAGCGCCCTTCCCATCCTCATTATTACTCTCTTCCTTTTTCATATTTTCAAGTTCATATGGTTTTTAAATTCTTTCTGTGCACATGGGAGTGAGCACGATCTGCCTCTCATTTCTTAGCGCGCTCGTCACCTCGGTGTCATCGTTAAATCGCTCATAAAATTGATTGAGAGAAGGCGTTCTCACTCTATGCGCCCTTCATGCGCGCCTCAGTAATCAGCAAATAAAGAATCCGCGCGGCATAGATGACGGGCTCTTGGGCACGCCGCGTGTGCCGGGCGGATCCTTGCATGTGCTCACATATGCAAATGGACCCCTGTCTGCCGCTCAGACGGCCTGAGCGCGCGCATGGATCAAGGCTTTGAGGTGCTCAGGGGCGCCACAGCGTGTTCGCGGCGGCGAAGCCGGCTCGGATCGACTCGTGGATCAGGATCATGTCGGAGAACACGGCGTAGGCCGTCTGCGCGAGGCCGGGGTCCCTCTCGACGATTGTGACCTCCCCCATGAGGTCCGTCCTCAGGGTCACGGCGCTCGAGGCCCCCTCCACCGACCAGAAGGGGTCGTCCGGCCCCATCCGCTCCGGTCGCACGGCGGTCTCGACCGAGCCGCCCGCCCTCTCCGCCCGGGCCACGAGCTTGAACTTCATGCCTCGCCGGGCCGCCAGCCTCACGGCGCCGGGGTCCAGCCCTCCTATGCCGGCTCGGTCGACCTCCTGAGGCGTGGTCCCCGCGTCCATGAGCACGTTCGCCAGGGCCGCGGTCTTCGCCGCCGCGTCCCAGCCGTCGACGTCCAAGGAAGGGTCCGCCTCCGTCATACCGAGCATCCGGGCCTCCCGCAGGGCCTCGTCGAGGCCCGCGCCCCGGGCCATCCGGCTGAGGATGAAATTGGACGTGCTGTTCAGGATGCCGGCTATGCCCGTGACCCGGCAGCCGGGCAGAGTTCTCTCCACCAGGCTGAAGACGGGCGCCCCGTCCATCACGGTCCCCTCGAAGCGGAAACAGGCTCTCCTCGACCGGGCCAGGGCCCTCAGCTCGCGGTATGCGAAGGCCAGGGGCCCCTTGTTCGCGGTGATGACGCTCATGCCCGACCCCAGGGCCGCCCTGATGTGGTCGATGGCCGGCCGGCCCGACTCTATGTTCAGGGTGGTCAGCTCGACCATGAGGTCCGCCCCGCATCCCTCGATGATCTCGAGGGCGGAGAGGCCCGTCGATTCGGGCCCGTACCCCGTCAGCGACCCGCGGCCCCCGATCTCCGATAGGACCCGCCCCAGGTCCAGCGCCCCGTCCGACATCAGCGAGCCCCTTGTAAGGGTGGCCACCGCCGCGACCTCGACATCCAGCTCCAGGGCCTCCCGGAGCCATTCTCGCTTGGACAGCAGGAGCCGGGCGAACGCCTGGCCCACGTTCCCGAATCCGATCAGAGCCAGCCGCATGGAGGCATCGCCCTCGACGAATTCAACCGGTCGATGGGCGAGGGCAAGGCATCATGCACCCTGATCCGCTCACCCCATCCGCTCCAGGGCCCGCAGCAGCGTCCGGGCCTCCCCCGGGGTGTTGTAGTGGACGAAGCTCGCCCTGACCATGGTGGGCATGCCGTAGGCCTCGTGGACCCGGGAGTAGAAGTCCTCCGCCCTGAGGGCGATGCCGTGCTCGGACCAGAGGCGCCCCACGACCTCATCGTCAGGGACCCCCTCCACCTTGAAGGAGAAGGTGGGGTCCCGCTCCTCCAGCTTGGAGGGGTCCGTGAGGCCGTAGACCCTCACGTGGGGCATCCCGGCCAGGCCCGGTGCGTCGTCGAGGCCCGTGAGAACCGCCCGCGAGAGCCCCCTCTCGTACGCCTCCACGGCGGCCATGGCCGCCTTCAGGTCCCTCGGCCTTCCCGAGTACCGGGCGAGGCCGCCTCCGAGGCCCTCCCCGACCTGCTCGGCGAGCCATTGGAGGTGGTCCACGACGCCTCGGATGGCGGCGAACATGGCCTGGTCCCTTGTCCCCCACTCCCAGCTCTCCGGCGGTTGGTCCGGGGCCGGCTTCACCTTGTAGGGCCGGAGCGCCTCCAGGTGCTCCCTCCTTCCGTACATGAAGCTCCCGTGGGAGCTGAAGAGCTTGTAGCCCGAGAAGACGAGGAAGTCCGGGTCCAGGGCCCGGACGTCCATGGGGCCGTGGGCGATGTGGTGGACGGCGTCGACGATGAAGTAGGCCCCGACCTCCTCGGCGATCCCGCGGACCTCGTCCAGGGGGGTCTTGGTGCCGAGGACGTTGGAGGCGGCCGACGCCGCGACGACCCGGGTGTCCCGGTCCACGAGGCTCCCGAGGTGGTCCAGGTCGAGGGTCCCCTCCTCCCCGCGCAGCCCGGCGAGCCTGACCTCCCCGAGGAGGCCCCTCCGCTCCAGCTCGAGCCAGGGGCTGAGGTCGGCGTAGTGCTCGTAGCCCGTCACCACCGCGTTCTCCCGGCCCGTGAGCTCCCTCCCCAGGGCGTAGCTGAGGCCGAAGAGGAGGCCCGTGGCGGACTCGCCGGAGACGATGGAATCGGGGGAGGGGACGTTCAGCAGGTCCGCGACGGCCCGTCTCCCCTCGAGGATGGCCTCGTCGGCCCCCCTCGACTCGTCGAAGACGCCGTGGACGTTGGCGCTGCAGTCGACCCTGGCCCTGGCCTCGGCATCCGCCGCCCTCCCGCAGACGAGGGTGCCGGTGCCGTTGTCCAGGAAGGCCCTCCTCCTGCCCCATGCGTCTCTCTCCGCCCTCGGGAACTCGTCCCTGATCCTCCTGAGAAGCGCCTCGTCGAACATCTCCTCCACCATGCTCTCATAGGCTCTGAGAAGGGTTAAGGCTTATTCTAATCGGCGCCCACCCTCCCATCGCGGATGTGGGGGCATCTTGGGCGCGAGCGACCGAGACGTCAACGCCGTTCGTGGCCGCCCGTTTTCGCGCGTGGATCATGGCCTTGTCATTGATCATCGGAGCGAAATAACATGCTCAATTTGCAAGACAAAATATATGGGAAACCACCGCCTAAGATGAGGCATGTGTTCTCCGACGCCGAAGGCCCTGACATTCGATCTATTCGGAACCATACTGGACCTTGAGGGCAGTTTGACCCCCGTAATTCAGCGCTTCCTGATCGGGCACGGCTCCTCCCTGGAGCCGACGCGGCTGTGGAGGGAGCTGCGGGCCAGGCAGCGGATCGAACAGTATCAGGACAACCTGCTGATGCTGGGGCACAGCGGATACCTGGGGGCCGTGCGCCGCGCCTTCAGGTACGTCCTGAACCTCAACGCGATACCCTTCACGGACGAGGAGGTCCAGGGCTTCGTGGAGAGCTGGAAGGGATTGAGCCCCTTCGAGGACGCCGTGGAGGGGCTGAACAGGCTGAGGGGGCGCTATCGGCTGGTGGTGCTCTCGAACGGCGAGGACTGGTTCCTCCGGCATCTCCTGGGCGAGAGGGTCGGGTTCGAGTTCGACGAGGTCTTCTCGGTGGAGAGGGTCGGGGTCTTCAAGCCGCATCCGGCCGTGTACCGCGCGTGCGCCAGGATGTTGGGGCGGGAGCCCCATGAGCTGATGATGGTCTCCTCCAACACCTTCGACGTCATGGGGGCGAGGGCCTGCGGCTTTCAGGCCGCCTGGGTGAGGAGGCAGGAGCTGCCCTACGAGGAGACCCTCCTTCGACCGACGCTGGTCGTCAGGGACTTCCTCGAGCTCTCCGATTCCCTCTCTCGATCGGAAACATGAAAAGCGAGTCGCTCTGCGCTCGGAAACGAGCGCCTCCCTGAGAGGATGCGCCCATGCGCCTCTCACACGCGCGAACCGGCTCTTTGAAGCATATTGATTTTTTTAAATAAGAGGGATCATAAACCGAAGCGACTAGGTGATCATGATGAGAAAGACGAGTGTTCTAAGAAAAATTTTAGATCGAGACGGCATCGTGGTCACGCCCGGAGTGTACGATGCGGTCACAGCGAAGATCGTGGAGCATGTCGGCTTCGAATCCGCCTGCATCACGGGCGCCGGCGTGGCGGCGAGCTCTCTGGGCATGCCGGATACGGGTTTAGTGACTTTAAATGACATGTTAACGGTCGCTGCGCGCATAGTGAATGCCGTTGATATCCCCATAGTTTGCGACGGCGACACGGGATACGGCAACGCGATTAACGTGATGAGAACGATAAGGGAATCCATTCAGGCCGGAGTTGCAGCGATCCTCATCGAGGATCAGGTATTTCCAAAGAGGTGTGGGCACACAAGGGGCAAGTTACTGGTATCGAAAGAGGAGATGCTGGGGAAGATCAGGGCAGCCGACGATACAAGGCGAGAGATGGATCCCGACTTCATCCTGATCGCTAGATGCGACGCGAGGACGGCTGTGGGAGGAGGGATAGACGAGGTAATAGAAAGGGGAAACGCGTACGCAAGGGCGGGCGCCGACATCATCTTCCCGGAGTCCCCATTATCCATAGATGAGATGGAGCTGCTCGGAAAGAGGATAGACGCGCCGCTATTAGCTAACATGATCGTTAAGGGAGGCCTGACGCCGTTGGTGCCCACCCGGAAACTGCGGGACATGGGGTATGTCATGGTCGCATTTCCTTTAGCGACCCTACAGTTAACGATGAAGTCCGTGATGAATTTAATGGCGGGGTTAAAGGAGAAAGGAATCGAGGTCTTCAAAGACTTTGAGGATAACATGGTAAGCACCGCGGAAGCGTTCGAGATCTCGGGCTTTCAGGCATATCTGGACGATGAAGAGAAATACCTGCCAAAAGAACTCTTGGAATCAAGATATAAGCAGAAAACGACCGGTCTAATATAGACAACAATTTTTCTTTCTCGGATCTCTTCAAACGACGGGCCGGTGGGAAGAGCCAGGGGGCCCCACATCCATCCCCCGGCAATAGCTGAAAGGGGCCCTCTTCGCGCACGGGAGGGTCGCGGATAGCTCGCTCCGGTTTCGATCTGGGATCAGGTTCTCACGTTCCTGATCCGGATACATATTAAACCTTCGGAATATACTTAAGATTTGACGGGGGGGCTATTAGACGATTGCGATGGGGCTCACGGAGCAGGTGGGAGGCCTCCTGGAGCAGGTGGAGAGGAACCTCTGCGACTTCGGCGACAGGGTCGGCCGGGGCCGGATCGACCTCATGCTGTCCACCCTCAGGCTCCTGGGGATCAGGGAGAGCCTGCCCAGGGAGGAGGCCGACTACGCCCTGGGGGCGCTGGAGGACGTCGAGGACATCGACGGGCCGGGGGAGAATCCCCGCATCAAAATATCGGGCGAATGAGCGTCGAACATCCCCCCCGAAGATCTATGGATTCTCTCGGCGCCGTCCCGAAGAGGAACCAGCGCTCCAATCCTGGGCATCAGAACGCTCGCTATGCGGCATTCTTTCTCTGTGTCGCGTGTTCCGGAAGACCACGCTTGATCCCGGTTCGTCCTCTTTTACGTTCTTGATCCGGATGCACGCGTCGCGGAACGGCTTCTCGTGCCGTCTCGAGCCCGCTTATTTTTAATACCCAGTAACGCGTATCGATGGTATGGGAGGATGATGTCATGAAGAGCAACATCAGGCTGTACGGCCCCTCGATCGACCGCGGCCTCGAAGCCCTCTCCGACCTCGTGAAGGAGCTGGGGAAGGTGTATCCCTACGGGGATATGATCGCCCACATCGTCTCCACCATCGACCCCAACGTGGACCTGCTGACGGGGAGGATGATCGGAGGGGGGGAGTTCCGCCTCGGCGAGTACGACTTCATCGTCGACTGGCAGGAGCCCCCCAACGCCGAGCAGGTTCGAGGGCTCATACGCAGGATCGATAGGGCGCTCCTCTACACGGGGTGCAGGTACACCATCACGACCACGGATTAGGCAGGGACGAACGCGCCCGCGACCCTCGCCGCAGCCGCTGAGCGATTCAGAGGTCTAGATCGACGAGAGATCGCATGAGCGATAGCAGGGACCTTCAGCTCAGCTTCGAGCCCTCGAATAGATGTCCGCCCGGCCGTAGAAGAACGCGATGTCGACGTGCCCGCCCTCCTCGAAGCCGAAGACGTGCCACTCGGAGTCGGGCACGTGGAGGACCATCCCCGCCTCCAGGGGGAGGGGGCCGCCCATCTCGTCGGGCTCGTCGCCGAATCCGCCGTGGCGGGTCCAGCCGTCCCTGGCGCTGAGGACCAGGACGATCTCCTCGGCGTGGCGGTGGGGCTCCATGACGCCGCTCTCGGCCGAGTAGCGGGCGAAGCCCATGGTCAGCGCCCCGCTGGGCGAGGTCGCGCCCTCGCCGCCGACCGCCAGCTGGAGCAGCCTTCCCGGCAGCTGCCTTCCCTTCAAGTCTCTCCGCCTGATCAGCCTCATCTCGTATCGACCTCCGGAAATCTCTTGCGGGTATGGGATATAAATCATCTTTCCGGCGTGAAACGCGCTCATAGGTGTTTTTTTCTCAGCGTGAGGATCAGGATTCCGGCGGTGAACACGAAGACGCTCGACAGGATAAAGGCGGAGGTGATGCTGTACAGGTCGGTGAGGAACCCGGTCAGCAGGGAGGCCCCGACCCCGCCCAGCGCGAGGAAGCTGAACTCCAGCCCGGTGGCCCTCCCCCGGGTGGACTCGCCGGACAGGGACTGGGTGAGCGCGTGCATCGCCGGGCCGCCGAGGTACTGGGAGAAGCCCAGCATCGCCAGCATGGGCAGCAGCATCGACGAGGGGAAGAGGACAGCGGAGATGGCGACGATGGAGACCCCCGTCAGGACATACGACGCCGCTGCGATGGAGGCCTTGTTGTACCTGTCGGCCAGAACTCCTCCTAGGACGAGGGAG
>Ga0111229_126_pt1 | contig 16049 bp, 16 predicted proteins | sample DeeMarSWOR152_54_FD_80383 | JGI IMG/M metagenome (GOLD analysis project Ga0111229, IMG submission 80383) | Crenarchaeota group-15 archaeon DG-45 | reverse complement strand
CCGACGATGACATACGTCAAGTGCCACATCTGCGGGGGCGACGTGGAGATATGGAGCGACGAGGACGCCGGCGTCTGCCTGGCGTGCGGGGCGGAGTGGCGCCGCCCCGACGAGAACGCCTCGTGCCTCGAGTACTGCGAGTACGCCGACAGGTGCAAAGAGATTATTAGGGCCCGCACGGGAAAGGAGGCCTGATGGGTATGGTGGTTGGCAGGAGGGAGGCCCTGAACTTCGAGACGGGGTCCCTGACCCCCGAGGAGGTGGAGTCCATATTCAACGGCCTCCCCTTCGACATCACCTTCGTCGACGCCGAGGACACGGTCCGGTTCTACAGCGAGAGCGGGGGACGAATCTTCCCGAGGTCGAAGGCCGTCATCGGCATGAAGGTCCAGCGGTGCCACCCGCGGAAGAGCGTCCACGTCGTCAACCAGATCCTCGAGGGCTTCCGGGCCGGGGGGAGGGGCTCCGCCGAGTTCTGGATCGACCTGGGCGGCCGCAAGATCCTCATCAGGTACTTCCCCGTCCGCAACGAGGCGGGCGAGTACCTGGGCTGCGTCGAGATCACCCAGGACATCACCGAGATCAAGAGGATAGAGGGCGAGAAGCGCCTACTGGGCGGCTGAAGCCGGCGGCTTTCGCACCCTTCGAACAGGGGCGCATACCCCTCAACCCTTTATGCGCGTGCCCGCGCATAGATTAATATAGCCACATGGGCAGCGGAAAAATGATGAGGCGGATGCCTTGACGATTCTAATAGAGGGCGGATACGTCGTCGCCTTCGACCTCGTCATCCCCGGCCTCATCGCCCTCCACGGCCACATATGCGGCGGCCACGGGGAGACGGGGCGGAGGGGGGACGGGAGCAGGCGGCAGCTCTACAACAGCGACCTCTTCGACAGGATGATCCCCCGGACCAGGGAGAGCGCCCGGGCGGCGGCGGAGCTCAACTACGTCGAGGTCGCGAGGAGCGGGTGCACGACCCTCCTGGAGATCGGGTCCCCCAACAGCGTCGGGGACGAGGAGGCCGTCGACCTGGCGGGGAGGAGCGGCATCCGGGTCTACCTGGGGAGGAGCCACCGCAGCGGGGGCTGGTACACGCCCGACGGCAACCGGGTCCTCTGGCACAACTTCGACGGCGAGAGGTGGAACGAGGAGCCGGGCCTCAGGGACCTGGACGACTGCCTCGGGTTCATCGATGCGTACGACGGCGCCGCCGACGGCCGGATAAGGATCTTCCTCAACCCCGGCCCCATCGACACCTGCAGCCCCGGCCTCCTGAGGGAGACCCGGAGGCTCGCCGATGAGCGGGGGCTGCTCATCTCGACCCACATCTCCCAGTCCGTCGTCGAGTTCCAGGAGATGATGCGCCGCTACGGCCTGACCCCCATCGAGTTCGCCCACGACGTGGGCCTCCTAGGCCCCGACCTCATCGCCGGCCACGCCCTCCTCATCGGCGGCCACAGCAAGGTGGGGTACGCGGACCCCTGGGGCCGGGACATCGAGATACTCGCCGAGACGGGGACGACCGTCGCCCACTGTCCCCTCGTCTTCGCCCGGTACGGCATCGCCATGGAGTCCTACGCCGGGTACCTGATGGCCGGCGTCAACATGGGCATCGGCACCGACACCTACCCCATGGACATCATCAGGGAGATGGGCCTCGCCGCCACCATCGCCAAGATCGTGGAGGGCGAGCCCGGGATCGCCACCTCCCGGGACGTCTTCAACTCCGCCACCCTCAGCGGCGCCGAGGCCCTCGGCAGAGACGACCTCGGCAGGATCGCGCCGGGGGCGAAGGCCGACATCGCCATCGTGAGGCTGAACTCGGTGAACATGTCGCCGGTCCACGACCCCATACGGAACCTGGTCATGAGCGGCACCAACGCCGACGTCGCCACCGTCCTCGTCGGCGGCAGGGTCGTCGTCGAGGACGGGAAGGTCCAGGGGGTCGACGAGGAGCGGCTGGCGGAGAACCTCCAGAGGGAGCAGGAGAGGGGCTGGGAGGCGCTGCCCCGGCACGACGTCCTCGGCAGGACCATCGACGAGATGACGGTCCCATCCTTCAGGCCGTGGAAAGGCCAATGACGAATCCGTTTTCCTGTCCGTCTATGCCCTGGAAAGCCGTCTGATCGCTCCGATGCGCCCCGTGAATCGGAGGGCCGCATCCCCGTCATCCGGGCGTGGAGGCCGACTCCTCCGTGTTATTTCTCCCCTATTTTTCAGGCACCGTGGTGAGTATGGGTATCTTCACCAGGATGCTGATCGCCAGGGGGATGAGGAACAGGTAGGACGGCCCAACGGACGCCCAGACGTACCCGCCGACGACGGGGGCGGCGATGGAGACGACGCCGTTGAACATGCCGAGGATGCCCCTCCACCGCCCTATGCAGTCGATGGGGACGCGGTTGACCATGAGCGGCGTCACGGCGACGAAGTCGGCGATCATCCTGAACCCCCCCAGGGCCGATGAGAGGATGAGGAACAGGGGCGAGGGCGCGAGGACGAGGATCAGGATCGAGGCCCAGTATAGGGGCTCCAGCGCGTAGATGATCCTCTTCCGCCCGACCCTGTCCGCCATGCCCCCGGCCGCCATCGAGAACAGCACCTGGATCAGCTGGCCGGCGGTGATCATCCCCCCGAGCACGAACTGGTCCGCCCCCTTCATCTCATGGGCGAAGAGCGGCGTGAACGGCGTCGTCAGGCTGACGGAGAACGTGCTCACGGCGGAGAACACGATCCACCTCTTGAGGTACGTCCCCCTTCGGAACACGTCCCCGTAGTCCCCAACGATGCCGGAGCTCCTCCCCATCCTCGGCCTCTCGATCTCCGTCAGCTTCGCCGCGAGGAAGAGGAGGAGCAGGGCGCCCGCCGCCAGCTGGATCCAGTACAGCGGCCTGATGCCCTCGACGTTTACGCCGCCGAAATGGGTGATCACCAACGCCGCCGCCGTCGGCGACAGCAGGGCGGGGATGAAGAAGAGGCCGTCGCATATGCCCTTGCACGTCGACCTGTCCTCGTCCTTCAGGGAGACGTCGCATATGGTCAGGCAGTTCCCCACGTTCATCGCCAGCGTGGTCAGGAACATCGCCGGGATGATCATCACCCAATCCCCGGCCGAGGCGAACATGTACCTCGTGGCGAGGGAGAGGGCGACGCCGACCAGGAAGATCTTCCTCAGGCTGTACCTGTCCTGGAGCCAGCCGAAGGGAGGGGATATCACAGTCCCGGCGACGTGGGAGATGCTGCTCACCAGGCCGAGCTGAAAGGGGCTCGCCCCCAGACCGCTGATGTAGATGCTCTCGTAGGCCAGGGTCAGGTTCTCGAAGAACCTGTTGAACATGGACCGCAACGAGACGATCTTCCAGTTCCTGGTCTGCCTCCTCCAGACGGATAGGGCCATCGCTTCCGGTCTCCATGCTCTGATTCAAACGCTCACGTGCTCGACCGTCTCAACGTCCTCATCAGATATTTCGATCCTTTTTGAACGTATGGATCGTCTCTTTTCCTATATCGACATCAACTTTCTTCCGCATCATCGAATAGATGTCGAAGGGAATCTCTACCCGTGAAAGAAGGGGGGGTCGGCGTCGGGCTAGTGGTGGTCGACCCGCTCCTTGATCTCGAGGCTCCTGAGGTCCCTGATGATCCCCGTGAGCCCCTCCACGGCGGCCTCCAGCCACCTCCTCCCCTTCTCGGCGGTGGCGACGGTCGGGTCCCCCCGGACCCCGGTCCTGCTCACGGTGCTCCAGTAGGGCATCATCCTCACGGCCCCGCTCGGGTAGTAGAAGTCGGACGGGGGGAAGTACCTGGAGGTCTGGTAGCTCATGTCCCTCTCGGCCTTGGCCATGTCCACGAGGTCGGGCCTGATGGCCAGCATCACGGAGGTCTCCAGCTCGCAGGCGTGGGACATGCCGCCCCGCTCCGACGTCCGGAGCTCCCTCACGGCCTCGGCGACCTCGGGGATGTCCCACCAGCTGAGGGTGGCGCAGAGGACGCTGGGATGCTCCACGATCGTCAGGCGGGCCGCGGTCTCCAGCCAGGGGGCGTTGCTCCCGTGGCCGTTCACCATGAGGATGCGCCTGAAGCCGTGGTGGATGAGGCTCCGGTTGATGTCTAGCATGTACTCGACGAAGGTGGGGCCTCGGATGGTGATGGGGCCGGGGAAGTCCATGTGGTGGGGGCTGTACCCGTGGTGCTGGGGAGGCAGGAGGACGACCTCGTCCGGCATCGCCTCGGCCGTCCTCCGGCAGATGGTGGCGGTGATCAGCACGTCCGTCACCAGGGGGAGGTGGTGTCCGTGGTCCTCGATGGTCGCCACGGGGATGACGGCGACCCGCCCCTCCCGGGCCGCCTCCCTGACCTCGGGCCACTTCATCTCCTCGTAGAGGAAGGTCTTACCAACCATGCTCATCGCGGTATATGAGCGCCTGAAGCCCATATATGCGTTCGCGCGCCGCTGGCCGGGATCCGGCTCAGGCCCAGCCCCTTCTCAGCCTGATGCTCCCGATGATGCCGATGGAGCCCATGAGCACGACCCACACCTCCGCCAGGTACACCGTCGCCGGGGAGGCGCTCGAGGCCAGCGCCCACTGGAGGTAGGGCACGACGGCGTCCAGGACGCTCTTGTAGGCGAAGGCGCACAGGAAGAGCCGGATCCGTTTCCGCCTGACCGCGGCGAAGATCAGGAGGGCCGTGAACAGGTGGGCAAACAGCGTGAACGCCCTCTCCAGCACGGGGGCCGCCACGATCCACGTGGGGGCGTCGAGCTGGGCCAGCAGGGCCTCGCGATACCCGGGCGGCAGGGCGTCGATGAGGGCGGGGTTGACCATGAACGAGACCAGCTGAACGAGGGAGGGCAGCGCCAGGATGACGGCCTCCGTCGCGCCGAAGCCCACCCCGAAGGCCGTGGCCTCGTCCGCGGACGCCTCCCTCAGACTGGTTCTGTCGATGGCCAGGTAGGTGAATCCGCACTCGAACAGGCCGGTCCTGAGGCCCACGTATACGCCGAGGGCGGCGAGGCCTCCCGCCAGGCCCAGCGAAGACATCAGCAGCGAGGAGAGCCGCGGGGTGACCGTGTAGTCCATGACGAGCTTCGGCGCGATGGATACGCACCAGACCGTGCCGCCCAGCAGGGGGTATCCCAGGGCCGTGCGGCTTCTCCGCTGCCATAGCGCTATGGATGCCAGGCCGACCGCGATCATGCCCGACGGGCCGAGGATGAGCCACGGATTCATATCGTCTCCATCCTGATCCTGCGAACGATAGAGATATAATAGGATAGGTCAACAGACCTTGGAGATGAGCCCGATGGTTGCCCCGGAGAAGTTCTTCGCCGAGAGGACCTCGCTGATGAAGGCCTCGGCGATCAGGGAGATCCTCAAGTGGGTGGCGGAGGGGAACGTGATCTCCTTCGGCGGCGGCATGCCGGACCCGAGCACCTTCCCCGTGGAGGAGATCGGGGAGATCCTCGACGCGGGGCTGCGGGAGGAGGGCGACGTCATCCTCCAGTACGGCACCACGGAGGGCCTCAGGGGCCTGAGGGAGGAGCTGGTCCGGTTCATGGCGTGGAGGGGCGTCGAGGTCCCCGGCATCGACAACCTCGTCGTGGTCAGCGGGAGCCAGCAGGGCCTCGACATGCTGGGGAGGGTCCTCATCGACGAGGGCGACGTCATCCTCATGGAGCTCCCCACCTACCTGGCCGCCATCAACGCCTTCCAGTTCTACCACCCCCGGTTCGTGGGGCTCCGGATGGACGACGAAGGCATCGAGATGGACGCCCTGGAGGAGACCCTGAAGGGGCTGAGGGCGGAGGGGAGGCGGGCCAAGCTCCTGTACACGGTGCCGACGTGCCAGAACCCGGCGGGCATCACCCTCTCCCTGGACCGGAGGAGGCGCCTCATGGAGCTGGCGTCGGAGCACGACCTCCTCGTCGTCGAGGACGACCCATACAGCTTCTTCACCTACGAGCCCGTGGAGATCCGGCACCTGAAGTCCCTCGACGGGGAGGGACGGGTCATCTACATGTCGACCTTCAGCAAGATCCTGTCGCCGGGCCTCAGGCTGGGTTGGATCGCCGCCGACGAGGGATTCATCGAGAAGCTCGTGATGGCGAAGCAGTCCATGGACCTCTGCACCTCCCCCCTCGTCCAGTACATCGCCTACGGGGCCCTCAGGGACGGCGTTATCAGGCGGAAACTCCCCGAGAGCAGGGAGCTCTATAGGCGGAAGAGGGACAGGATGCTGGCGGCCCTGGAGCGGCACATGCCGGAGGGATGCAGGTGGACGAGGCCCATCGGCGGCCTCTTCATCTTCGCCTGGGCGCCGGAGGGCGTGGACACCGGCGAGATGATCATGGACAGCGTCCGAAAACACGGGGTCGCCTACGTGCCGGGCCGCGGCTTCTACGTGGACGGAAGCGGAGCGAACACGATGCGGCTCAACTTTACCTACCCGAGCATGGAGCAGATAGACGAGGGCATCGAGAGGCTGGGGGAGGCCATCGAGGAGAGGCTGGGGTAGGAAGGAGACGCCCAGAGAATTCTCGAGCTATACCTCCCGCTGCTCCGGCTCCCTGACGAAGGCGAACCCGATGGCGGCCGCCGCGCCGACGGTACCCGCCATCAGCAGCAGGGGCGAGGCGTAGGAGACATCGCCGTAGAGGAAGCCCCCGGTCACGCTGCCCGCGGCGCTGATGACGCTGCTCCCGCCCCCCTCCTGGAGGTTGAAGCTCTGCATGGCGCCGATGACGCCGGTGAGCGCGTTGATCCTCCCCCGGTGCGCCCGGGGCGAGTAGTCGATGAGGAGGGCCTGGCTCGCGACGCCCCCCATGCTCCCCAGGGCGGTGAGGGCGACGTAGGAGGCGAAGGCCTGGGCGAAGCCCCCGCCGTAGGCGAAGCCGAGGATGGCGAGGGGCGTCAGGGAGAGGGAGGCGAGGACGGGCCTCAGCCTGCCGTAGCGGTCGGCCATCTTCGCGAAGGGGATGCTGACGGCCATGCCGACGATCATCGAGGCGGTGTTGATGAGGCCCCACTCGGCGGCGGAGAGGCCGATGACGTCCTCCGTCGCGTAGGTGACCATGAAGATGGTGCCCCCCGACGCCCCGAGCTGGATGAGGCCGCCCATGAGGACGAGGAGCCAGACCTGCCGGGAGACCGATCGGGCCGTCTCCCTGAAGTCCCCCAGGGTGCTCCTGATCACGGAGAGGGCGCTGGCCCTCGCCCGCGACTCGGGCGGCAGCGTCTCGGTGAGGAACCTGAACCTCATGAGGGCCGAGGCGCCCGAGGTGATCATCAGCACCACGTAGGCCCATCTCTGGGCCCGGAGGATCCCGTACCGGTCCATGGCGACGCCGATGATGTAGGGGGAGAAGAACCCGAAGGCCGGCGGAACGGCCTGCCAGAGGCCGTAGCTCATGGCCCTGGTCTCCTCGTCGGTGGAGTCGGCGAGGAGGGCGTTGAACGCCGGCTGCCGGAGGCCCTGGAAGACGGCGTCCAGGGATCGGACGACCAGGAGCCACGTCCAGGTTGGGGCGAGGATGTAGATGAAGGTGTCCGCGGCCATCAGGACGCTCATGAGCCATATCATCTTCTTCCGGCCGACGGCGTCGGCCAGGTACCCCCCCAGCAGGACCGGGATGAGGCTGAACAGGGAGCTGACGGCGGCTATGATGCCCACGTGCCAGTAGGTGCCGCCCAGGTGGAGCACGTAGAGGGGCCAGAAGGGCCACGTCATCCTGCCGCCGATCCGCCACAGCCCCGAGGAGATCATCATGACGCCGAGGTTGCCCCTCCACAGGCTCCTCTTCGCTTCCGCCAAGGTCCGCGTCCTCCTCCGGGAGGTTGCCAACTGCTACTGAGACGCTCAATATAAGCTTTAAGGGTCTCCGAGACGCCGCCTCGCGGATGCCCCGACGAGCTCACATCCAGGGGCCCCGCATCCGCTCATCAGGCCGGCGACGGCTCCCGAGGCTCGATGAAAAAGGGTTAGAGCCTCACGCCGCCCTCGCCTTCTGATACTCGACCAGGACGGTGAGGTCGCTGCGGAGGATCCCGTTTTCCGGCTCGTCCCTGTCGACCCAGCCCGAAACGTTAACGTGGTCCACGGCCGAGTCGGGGTCGTTGACGGCGTACAGAGCCGCGTCGCGCGCGATTCGGCACCGGCGCATCGACGAGTACCTGAGGGATGGTGAGGAGGATGCCGATAAAGCCGTATAGACCAGTGAGGTTCTGGCCGTGGGTCCGGGAGAGGATCTGGGAGAAGGCCTACGAGCTCCACGCTGGCGATTTCCAGAGAAGCCATGGGGAGAACCCGACGACGCCGACTCGGAGGGAGCTCAGAGAGGACGGCTACTTCCACCGGGCGAAGCTCATCGTTCTCAGGGAGGTCAGCCGTGAGATGAGGGGCCGCACCTCCAGGGATGACGAGGATCTCCTCGGCCGCGTAAAGACCCGGATGACCTGGCATGAGATGAAGAAGCGATGGGACTGATCTTCAAGAAGGAGCACATCGAGCTCGTCCTCCTGGGCGTGAAGACCCAGACCCGGCGGCGCCACAAGCACAGGCTCAAGGCGGGCAGGATATATGATGTAAAGACCAGCTGGACCCATAGGACCGGCCACAAGATTCTCATCACCAAGGTCTACACGCAGCGCCTCAGGGATATCACGCCGGAGGAGGCCGCTAAAGAGGGTAACTATACCATCGGGGAGTTCGTTTATGTCTGGATGAGGATCAACGGTGAATGGAACCCGAACGAGTTCGTCGTGGTCTACGAGTTCAAGGTCGTGACTCAACCAGCCCATCCGGTGCGCCTTAAAGGGTTCCTATGGTAATGGCTATTGTGAACTTTGGTTGCTCAGCTTTTCTCACGCGCGCAAAATAGTTAAATACTTCTTTCATTCCTCATTATTAAGATGTCAGTATGTTTATATTTAGGAAAAAAGATATTTCACGATTTTATATCCTCCCTTGAATTATTTCTTGATAAAAATAGCTCAAATTTAAGTGGAAATGATTATCATGAGTTATACTTCGAATTTTGGAATCGTATGAAAAAAAGCATTGGTTCTTCTTCTAATTTTACGGGAGTTTCTGAGTTTCTTATATTTCACACCTTGAAAAGCATGCTAGGGTTAGAGTATAAAATCGAACCAATTAGAGAGCTCGCGGGTAATGATAAAGACGATTTAATAAGGCGTAAATTTCATGCACTTTCTAAAAATCTAATAATCGGACATGAAATACCATTTTGGATAAACGGTAATGGTCCATCACTAACAATAAGGAAAGGTACAATATGCCCCGACATTTCAATACAATATGATAATGAATTACGTTCAATCATTGAAATAAAATTATATGTAGGTAGCAAATCTGATATAGAAACCGTTTTTAATAGTTTAATAAAAATAAAACAAGCATATCCACATTTAAAATGTTTGTTAATAATCTACGTTAAGACCTCCGATCCCATTAAAAATGCATTAAAGGAATATGAAGAAAATTATGAGTGGTTTTCATTCAGAATATTACAAGAAAACAATGAAAAAATTACCTCAATTTTAAATTTTATTAATCCATTAGTGTAATCGATAATTCAATATGTTCAAATACGATCCTAGCAGGATAGCCAAGGAAAGCGATTTTTTCATATGGAGCCTCTCAGAACTTCAAAACAGAATTATCTCCAATTTCAGCATAATCCCGCGCGCGATGTCTGAAAAGAGGGGAGATATACGGTCTATGAGTTCCCAGACCTCTGGTAGCGTATTAACGGGACTGGGACCCCCAATGAGGAGGTCGTGGTCTACGAGTTCAAGGTCGTAGATCCTGCGGCTCAACCTGCGAGCCTTGGTGGGTTCTTTAGGAGATAGCTCTATTAGGCCTTACTTGCCTCTCTCCAGCACGCTCGATAGTTACCTTGTAGACCTTCTTCCGGGGATTGGGCCCCATCGAGACGTAGAAGACATCGCCGTACTCCCCGCGCTGTAGGGCCTGGGCCTCCGAGAAGAAGTAGTCGAAGCGTTCGATCTCATGGTATCTGTCAAGCCCCCTTACGTGTTTCTCCTTCAGGTAGAGGGTGTCTCGTCTTGACAGCTGCCGGGACAGCTTCTTGTCCACGGACTCAATCCTGAGGCTGTTTCTGATATTCACTACATCGATAAAGTGAGGGTAAGAAAGAATGCCCCTGCGCTTAGGGCCGAGTCGCAAGCGATCTCGCGCATACCTAAATTGCGCAGGGGTTTTGCGGTCCAAGACCGCATCAGAATTGCTCCTCGATTTCAATAAAAATTTTACGACACATATGCAAACAAATATATCTTAAATGTATCAAATGGAATACCGCCCGCCAGCTCCGATCTCAGCGGAGGACGCTCAACGCTCTTATGATCATAGGATGTTCTCTGATCTTCTCGTGGAGGACCCCCTCGGGGTCCATCGACTCCGGGATGAATCGTCGCTCTTCATGGAATCTGTTTATCGTCTTCCTCTCGATGGGCGTTAGTTGGTCCAGGAATTTCTTGGTGAACTCGATGACGTCCCTCCTCACCTCTTTGAAGTCGTATCTGCCGGCGTCTGTTAAAAGTAGGTTCCTGAGAGCCGAATCGATAGGAATCCTGCCCAGTGTTTCCTCCGCATCGACCTCGTGGAGGCGGGGAGGGCCTCGCATGAGGCTGTCGACAACGGCGCACTTCCTGAATGTGTCTTCGTCGAAATCCTTTTTCGAGATCTGGTAGACGTCGAAGAGGTCTCGGGAGCTGCCCCTGTAAAGGAGGGTGCACCACTTGTTGGCGCATAGCTCCTCGGGCTGCGGGGTCTTGATCGGATATTTTTCTCCGGTGGCGATGTGTCTGAATGGTGCGATGATGTCTCTGGGTAGGATGGGGATTCTTCGCATGTAGCCTATCTCTATCATGAAGCTGTCGTTGACGCCTAGGTGGTTCTCGTACTGGACCACTATCCTCCCCAAGGGGTATGTTGCCTGGACGGCAAGCTCCTCCTCTCCGTATTCCTGGGCGTAGAGGAGCCTCTTGATCCTGTCATCTATCCGGTCTCTTACGGTCCCCCAGTCCTCTTCGTTAAGGTGCCGATAGTTAAAGTCCAAGTCTATGGAGAGGCGTAGGACCTCATCGAGGTGGATGAAGGCGAGGGCTGTCCCGCCGTATAGGCTGAGGCGGTCCCTGAGGAAGACGACGTTTGAGACGTCCTCGAGGAGGTCGGATATCCTGCAGGCCTTCTCAAGCTGCTTGGGGTCGAACCCCGAGGTTCTTCCCAGCTCCTCGAAGTCGTAGTCCCGCTTCAAGGCTTAGATCCCCCTCAGCTTCTCCTTGAACTCGATGGGAACGTAGAGCCTCCAGCGAGGGTTTAGGGAGCCCCCCGTTCCTCTGATGAGATATGTCGGCGCCCCTAGGACCTCTTCCTCGATCTCCTTCAACGTGCTCTCCGGGAGGTGCTCGTAGAAGATGGAGCTGTTCTTTAGGAGCTCGAGGATGAGGCCGGTCTTCCTGATGAGGATCTGCTTGCCGGTTTGGAGCACGAGCCTATGGATCTTCTCGAATTCGAGTCCTCCGAGGTTCTCCAGGCTCTTGAGGGCCTCCTCCCAGCCTCCGGCGTGCTCCACCATGTCGAGGCACTCGATGAAGGTCCTCTCCTTGCCGCTGACCCGGATGCTGTGGCCCCTGTACTCCCTCTCCTCGATCTCGGTCTCCAGGTCGTCGGTGAAGACGGGTTTGAAGGCGTAGTTCTGGAATGTGAAGGGCGTGAATCGATCCTGGGGCCTCACGCAGGTGTAGGCCTCGCTGTGGGCTGAGTAGGCGCATCCGTGGAACTCCAAGGCGGTATGGTAGCCGAGGTAGTAAGCCGATCTTATCTTCGAGGCGACGAGGAGCTTGTCGACCTGGGGTTTCTCCTCTGTGGGGGAGAGGGCCACGTAGAGGCCTCTCCGGACCCTTTCTAGGCGGCCGTCCTGGACGAGGTGATGTACATACTTCGTGTTGATATACGACCTGGTGTAGTCCTCTCCGAGCGTGTTTCGGGCGATCTCCACGATCTCATCGAATCGCAGCACCCTTCTTCCGAGGAGCTGCTCGTACAGCGACTCGGTTTTCGAGGACAACTTTTTCACTTTTTTACTATTATATACCCTGTTCCGGTATATAACGTTAAATATTTGTAAAATTCGCGGGATGTTTTAAGGAGTTTTACCGTAATATACCCTAACGAGGATGATGACCTTAAAAAAAATGTAAAAAGCAGGCAGGAGATTCGACGCCTTGACGAGGTTTAATCTGTGTCGGAGACCTAATTCCTAGTTAAACGGCATCAAATAGTTTCACTAACGCATTAAGATGAATTTGAGGGGACCACTTTCATGTTCCTCTATCCTCTTACTTGATACGGTTTAGTTTATTTTCAGGTCGTATGAAGAATTTCTTGGATGTGATCTGACGCCAGTCTTATGTAAATGTGTATCCTATGTTAACTGAGGGGTATTTGATATGACCGTTATCGTTGAGAAAGAAGTCCGATTGCCTCCCATAACTCTCACTCCTATATAATTCCTACACCATGAAATGGGGCGCATCACCGATTAAGCCTTACTCGCGCGCGTTGCTCTTTCCATTTCCTCTTCCTCGTATTTTTTTTGGAATTCATTGATTATTCTTTGGCGTTTTGGACTTCCCCTTCGTTTGTGTCTAACATATTCGCGCGCGCTCAGTAAGACTTAAGAATAGCTTTAATGAGTATGTATCGAGAGATTCATTCGTATGGATAAAAAAATGATTCAGAAGGTATACCTGTTCCTCTTCCAAATGATGAAAAAGGGAGATTAATTGCTACCTGCATAACAGATGAAAATGGTGAGTATTCTTTCAATCTCAAAATTATAAAACCGGGGAGATATACTTTCACTACGAGGTTTAAAGGGAATGATCAGTATAAACCCTCTGAAGCTTCAACAACAATTACTATCACTCCAGACGTATCGACTAAAGAGGCAATCAAACAGTATAACAAAATTTTAAGAGCCTCTATTATTTCATCACACAATATAACCAAGATAAAAGAATGTGTAGAATGGAGTAGAACAGCTCTTGAGCTTTCCTCAAAGAAACTAAATAAACATGCATTAAAAGAATTTGAGAAAACAAGTAAATACGCCAAAAAAAGGATAAGTGAGTTTCGTACAATAGGAAAAGATTGGGGTTTTGGAGCTAAGATAGGTCCTGGAGAATTTGGGATTAAAGTAGATAAGAAAACAAAAAAGAAATAGAAAAAAGTGAGTACATTCGCGTCCTCACAGAGTTTTATCAGATTCGTTGGTGTTTCGCGCGGCGCATTACCGCTTAAGATTACCGTATAAGGATAATAATCGTTATCGTTTTTAATCTCGCAAGCGAGTGCAAATTATCATAGTCTCCGAATGTTAATATTTAATGGAGGTTTATCGAGGTATTTCTCAACGTAATCTCCTATGAGCTTTTCTTCCCAGTAATCAGTTTCCTCTTTTGGCTTCTCAACACATCTAATTTCTATTTGTTCCGGTTTGTACTTCTTGTTAAAGCCATAATATGAATACGTATAGATTGCAGTATGAGTATATGACACATTTTTAGTTTGTAATTGAATTAATCCATGATTTAATCTTTTTATTCTACGATAAAGATTTGCTGTTTTACCTATATATAAACAACCTGAGTCATCAATATTATTTGCGCGATTTATTGGCTGAGGTCTCCCATCGATTACCCATCTGAGTTGATATAGGCCTGACATTTTTGGAACAAGAGAAAAATCTATGCTAATTAGATTTAGCCATTTACTCCAGTTGAGTGCGCGCGCGACGTTCTCCTCGTTAACATCAGCCATCTTGATATATCCTCAAATGCACACGCACCATAGTATGGGGCGCATCAGCGTTTAAGCATTTATGACCTCGCGCGCCGCGCGGAGCCCTCGTGGAGGAGAGGGGCCCCGGATATGGCCGCATCAGAGGCATCGCCACGCCTAAATTGAGCTCACATATCTAATAACCTTGAAAATATCGATCCAAACATAGCGCTTTTAGTAGATTCAATAATTCCGTTTTCTCTGTACCGTTCAAAGCTAGTAAATTCAAGTCTAAGTGCTCTATCAGATAATGAATCATCTAAAATCTGTTCAAGTATGCCTCTTAGACGTGGCTCCATTTGTAATCCCAACCGTTCTTTTACTCTAGACCTTATAAATTTTTAGGCTCGCGCGCGCGTTATTTTTATCATATTTCATTTTTTCTTTTTTCTTTTATCTTATTTAATACATTAATTCTTCTTCGAATTGAAGGATGAGTAAAACTATTCTCATCTAAATTCTTATTTAATGATTTATTTATCGTTATTAGAGCACTCAAAATTTTTTATTTCTACATATTTAATTGCTGTAATATCTGAATCAAATTCTCTGAGCCATAAAAAAGGGAACCAAAATAAATAAAAAAAAGCAGAAATATTTACAATTAATGTTATATATGAAGGATGATAGGTTAAGGAAATTATCCATAATGCTACAATTAAAGCTCCTATGAATATTAAAAAAAATTGTTTTACAGCATTTTTCTTATGAGAAAATTCATGTGCGACAATTGCAACCATTTCATCTTTATTTAATATTTTTTCTAATGGTTTGCCTATTATAAGTTTGCCACGCGCGTAAGCCGCGTTTTCAAAATATTCTGAATATCCAAACTTTGGAACGTTAACCTTCATTTTAGATGCTAATTTTTTATAAATTTCGGGCATTTTACAGTATGTAATTTTTTGAAAAAATGTTGGAAAAAAGGATTTTTCCATGAACAATACTAGATCATAAATTATTTTTAGGATATAAAGTAAAGAAATTGAAAACCACATATCTATTAAATTTTGACTGGTTTTTATGAAACCTAATCGAAAAGATACAGATAATATTATAATGATTGTCGCCAAGATTGTTTTTTGCCCAAATCCGGTTTTAAAAAAGTGTAGTCTTATCTTAATCAAACCACAACGTCTGATTTTAGGGAAAACAGCTATTTAAAAAGTTTCTCGCGCGCGAATGAGGATGATTTTATTCTACCAACGGGGCTCTTCGTAGGGATTTATTATAAATTTGTACTTGTCCACTGAAGAGAGATTAAATAATTCAATAAATTCTTCTTGGGATGACACTATATGAATTTCTTCATCATCTAGGTCAACGTACCTATCTATCCATCTTCCAAAACCGTACGAAGTAGGAATAAAAAGATACTTCCACGTTCTTGAACGCAAGTCGAAATATAATTGACAAATTTTAAGTTCAGGTAATTCATATTGATTTAAAAACATTAATGCATTCATTATTCCTGCTGGGTGATTCAGCATGATTTGTGATGATGCTTGCTTATGATTTAATACGACATACAATTCTATGTTGTTAAAATAAATCACCATTGATATTGCTTTTTCATTACCTTGAAATGTAAAACGAGGAATTATGTTCTTTATCCGCGTGAATATTCTTATAATATTTGTTAATCTATTATATATTTCAAAAATCCATTCAGTCATAATTTGTCTATGTTTTATTCCAAGATCTTCTGCTTTATTTGCCCCAACAATCCTTCTAAGTAATTCTCGCGCGCGCGAAAAAGCTCCGATATTTTTTCTAAAAATTCAACTTTACGGCACAAATAATGATTCTTTTAGTCAGAGAACCGTCAAAATGCGCTTATCTGGACGGCCATAGAGGCGCTCCGGGAGATGGAGTTCGACCCCGTCATGATGGCGTCCGAGGCCTACATCCGTCGCGTCCTCAACGGCCTCGCCGACGGAGACCTGGACCAGGTCCGGGAGATCCTCTCGGCGTCTCCTCCCACTACTACAAGCGACTGAGCGGGGGGTGGAAGGACTCGGGGGAGCCCTACACAAACCGCGACATGACGCGAGGATGGCTATGGGAGGAGGACCGGGAGGACCTGGCGAAGAGCATCCGGGTGCTCAGCGTCCTCAGCGAGACAAAGGTCTACCTGTACAGGTGCAGGGATTGGATTC
>Ga0111229_122_pt1 | contig 16130 bp, 17 predicted proteins | sample DeeMarSWOR152_54_FD_80383 | JGI IMG/M metagenome (GOLD analysis project Ga0111229, IMG submission 80383) | Crenarchaeota group-15 archaeon DG-45 | reverse complement strand
GCCTCCTCTGGGCCCCCTGGGTAGGGTTTAATTCCCGCCTCCGGCAGAGATATCCCTGATGCCAGCCGCCGCCTTCGACGGGCTCCACCCGAGGCTCCTCGAGGGCCTCGAGAAGCTCGGGGTGAGGGAGCCGACGCCGCCCCAGGAGAGGGCCATAGCCCCCATCTCCTCGGGGGAGAACGTGCTCCTCGTGGCCCCGACGGCGAGCGGCAAGACGGAGGCGGCCCTCCTCCCCGTCTTCGACTCCCTCCTCCGGGATCACGGCGGGCCGGAGGGCATCGCCATCATCTACATCACGCCGCTGCGGGCCCTCAACAGGGACATCCACAGGCGCCTCGTCTTCTGGGCCGATCACCTCGGCCTCGACGTGGAGATAAGGCACGGGGACACGCCGCAGCGGGACCGCCGCAGGCAGGCGTCGAGGCCGCCGCGGATGCTCATCACGACGCCGGAGATGCTGCAGGCGGTGCTGCCCTCGAAGGGGATGAGGAGGCACCTCGGGGGCGTCAGGTGGGTCATCGTCGACGAGATCCACGAGCTCGCCGCCTCAAAGCGGGGGGCCCAGCTCGCCGTGGGCCTGGAGCGGCTGGAGCGGGCGACGGCCGGGCCCTTCCAGCGGATCGGGCTGTCGGCGACGGTGGGCAACCCGGCGGAGGTGGCCCGCTTCCTCGGCGGCCCCCACCCCGTTTCCGTCATCGAGGTGGAGGTCGACAGGTCCTACGGGTACAGCGTCGAGTACCCGACGCCCACGGACGAGGACTTCGACCTGGCGGATACGCTGAGCACCACGCCGCGGGCCGCCTCCCGCCTCAGGAGGATGCGGGACCTCGTCCGGGGCCACAGCTCGACCCTCATCTTCGTCCAGGGGAGGGGGCAGGCCGAGGCCCTGGGCCACAGGCTGGGCAGGGTGGACCCCCTCATCGAGGTCCACCACGGCTCCCTGTCGAGGGAGCAGCGCCACATGGTGGAGGACCGCTTCAAGGCCGGGGAGCTGAGGGGGATCGTCTGCACCTCGACGCTGCAGCTCGGCATCGACGTGGGGGATGTCGACCTCAGCATCCAGTACCTGAGCCCCCGGCAGGTCTCCACCCTCATCCAGCGGGTCGGCCGGTCGGGCCACAGCCCCGGGCGGCGCTCCGAGGGGGTCCTCCTCGCCGCCTACGGGGAGGACGCGCTGGAGTCGATGGTGGCCGCGGGGAGGGCGAGGCGGGGCGAGCTCGAGGAGACGGAGCTGCACCTCAATCCCCTCGACGTCCTCGCACATCAGGTCGTGGGCCTGGCCCTCGACGGGGGCGGGATCGGGGAGGAGGAGGCCTACGCCGTCGTCACGAGGGCCCACCCGTTCAGGGGGCTGGGCGAGGGCGAGTTCCGGGAGCTCCTCGGATTCCTCGCCTCCATAGGACTGATCTCAAGGGGGGACGACATGTTGAGGAGGACGAAGAAGGGGAGGATGTACTACTACGAGAACCTGGGCATGATCAACGACGAGCGGCGGTACCCGTTCGTCAACGTCGTGACGGACAGGGTCATCGGCACCGTGGGGGACGAGTTCTGGACCCTCCGGGCCCGGGTCGGCCTCAATGTCATACTCCGGGGACGGGTGTGGAGGATCCTCCAGATCGACGAGGACCGAGGCGTCCTCCACGTCATCCCGTCCACCGACCCCCTGGGGGCCCTCCCCGGATGGGACGGCGAGCTGATCCCCGTCTCCAGGGCCGTCGCCGAGGAGGTGGGCGACCTGCGGGAGGCCATCGCCGAGGAGATGACGAGGCTCGGCTCCAAGGAGGAGGCCGTCGAAGCCCTGTCCGGGCGGCTGGGGGCGGACGAGGCGGCGGTGAGGGCGGCGGCCGACGAGGTCGAGGCCCACCTCCGCATGGGTTTCCCGCTGCCGACGGGGCGCCGGATCCTCGTTGAGGCCTACGACCGGTACCTAGTCGTCCACGGCAGCTTCGGCGAGAGGGTGAACAGGACCCTGGGCTGCGTCTTCGACGCGGTCCTCTCCGACCACGACCTCATCTACGGCTGGTGGAACGACGCCTACCGGGTCCTCATCGAGGCGCCTAGGAGGCTCGACATGCACGACCTGGGGGAGGCCGCGGGCTGGCTCTTCGGCCTCTCCGGGGACGAGGTGGAGGCGAGGCTGGGGGAATTCATGGACGCCCGGTTCCCCTTCGGCTACAAGATGAAGTTCATCGCTGAGCGGTTCGGCGTCATCCCCCGGGGCAAGACCCTCAACGCCCGGAGCCTCGAGAACCTGTACCACCGGTACAGGGACACCCCCATCTACAGGGAGACCCTCCGGGAGGCCCACCAGGAGAAGCTCGACCTGGAGTCGGCGAAGCGGATCATGGCGGCAGCCGCCTCCGGCGAGATCGAGGTGGCGAAGGTCCTGACCCGGGAGCCAAGCCCCCTGGCGAGGCACATCCTGGAGAAGTACGCGGACGTCGAGGAGCTCATGGCGTCCGCCTACGCCGTCGAGGACCAGCTCGAGTACATGAGGAGGAGCATCGGCTCCCGCACCGTGCAGCTCGCCTGCATGGAGTGCGGCGGCTGGAGCCTGAGGAGGCGGGTCAGGGAGCTCGACGAGAGGCCGGCGTGCGGCAGCTGCGGCTCGCGGCTCCTCGCGGTGCTCCGGAGGGGCCAGGACCCCGAGGCCTTCCTCGCCCTGGCGAGGCGGTTGGGGGGCGGCGAGGCCCTCGGCGACGACGAGAGGGAGATGCTCGCGCACGGCAGGAAGACGGCCGACATGGTCCTCTCCTACGGGAGGCGGGCGGTCGCCGCCCTGGCGGTCCACGGCGTCGGCCCCGTCACCGCCTACCAGGTCCTCTCCCGGATGCACCAGGATGAGAAGGCGTTCTACGGGGACCTGCTCAGGGCCAAGGTGCAGTACATGCGGACCAGGCAATACTGGGACGAGAGATAGGAGTTATAAATTTCATCCCTCTATTCCCTGTCGGAACATCCGAGGGCGTGATCGAGGATGCTGGAGGACATCAGGGAGCTGCTGTTGGAGCTGGCCGACGTCGAGAGGCTGAAGGGGGCGGTGAGCGAGGCGCTGGCGTCGGGCGCGGGCCCCCTCGACGTCGTGGGCGTCCTGAACGGGACGCTGAGCGAGGTGGGCGAGCGTTACGAGCGGGGGGACCTCTTCCTCTCGGAGCTGATGATGGTCGGCTACCTGGCCCGCGAGGTGACGGCGATGCTGAGGCCTCACCTGGTCGGGGCCGAGGCAGGGCGCCGGGGGAAGGTCGTCTTCGGGACGGTCCGGGGGGACGTCCACGACATCGGGAAGAACATCGTCATCATGATGCTCCAGTCCGCCGGCTTCGAGGTCGTCGACCTCGGCGTGGACGTGCCGGCGGAGCGGTTCGTCGAGGCGGTCGGGGAGGAGGACCCCGACGTCCTGTGCATGTCGGCCCTGCTGACCTCGACGATGGGGGAGATGGGGGCCGTCATCGACGGCCTGGAGGAGGCCGGGCTGCGGGGTGGCGTCAGGGTGGTAGTGGGCGGGAGGCCGATCACGGGGGAGTTCGCTGGGGAGATCGGCGCGGACGGCTTCGCCGAGGACGCGGTGAAGGCGGTGAGGGTGATCCGGGGGCTGGTGGGGGAGGCGGACTGATTGAACCGGCGGGAGCGGGTGCTGACGGCCCTGGGGATGGAGGAGCCGGACCGGGTGCCCATCACGGAGATGGACGTTGACGTCCCCCTGATGGAGGCGATCACGGGGAGGCGGTTCCCGGCCGCGACGTCGCTGCAGACGCAGGTCATCGCCGACCGGGGGTTGGAGCGGCGGCGGGTCGAGCTGAAGGCGGACTGCTACGAGCGGGTGGGCTTCGACCTGTTCACCATGGACCTCTCGGCGCCCGAGGGGTGGGAGCCGGCCGTGGAGGCGGACGGGACGATGGTCGACCTCTGGGGGAGGGTGCTGAGGCTCGACGCGGGGTCGAGGGCCTGGGTCCCCTATGGCACGGTCTTCTCGGCCCCCGAGGACTACGACGGCTTCGAGATGCCGGACCCGGAGGCCCCCGGCTGGGCCTTCGCCGTCGAGTACGCCCGGGAGGTCGTCGGGGAGGACGTGGCCCTGGCCGCGTTCATCCGGGACCCCTTCAGCCACGCCTGGGAGATGTTCACGCCGATGAATTTCGTGGCCTGGATGTACCGGCGGCCGGGGCTCATCCGGGGGGTCCTCGATGACCTGGTGGATTTCAACGTGGCGATCATCGGGCTGGTGGCGGAGGCGGGCGTCGACCTCGTCATCAGCGGCGGCGACTACTGCGAGGCGAAGGGGCCGATGGTCCCGGTGGGGTTCTTCAGGGAGGCGATCTTCCCGGGGCTCAGGCGGCAGGTCGAGGCGGCGCACAGGCGGGGGGTGAGGTTCGTGAAGCACACGGACGGGAACGTCGTGCCGCTGATCCCGGACCTAGCCGAGATCGTGGACGGCCTTCACTCCCTCGACCCGTCGGCGGGCGTCGACATCGGCCGGGTGAAGGAGGAGCACGGCGACAGGCTCGTCCTGATGGGGAACGTCTCCGTGGACAACCTGGCGAGGAGGAGCAGGGCGGAGATCACGGAGGAGACGAGGGAATGCATCCGGCGGGCCTCCCCCGGCGGGGGCCACATCCTCTCGTCGAGCAACTCCTGGGCCGCCGGCGCCGACTTGGACAACTGCCTCGCCATGGTCGAGGCCGGCAGAAAATACGGCACCTACCCCATCAGGATATAGTAAATATATATACATGTGAGTTTTAAGATAAACTAATTTATAAGTTTAAAGTTCCGCAACATGATTTTAACTATTTAATATTTTTCAATAAAATCGTAAATTCTTTTAGCTCTGATTCTCGAATATAACTCTATTCCAGATAATGCATTTATGAAATCTTCTAGAGATACTAACCCCCTAAATTGTGTTAATATTTGCAGCATTGTTCCTTTACAATTCCAAGGTGGACGTGTAAGTACGCTATAACAATAGTTGTATAAATTTCTAAGTAAAACTCTGCCAAAATATCTCAGACCAATAAAAGGTAATTCTTCTTCTCTATATCCTCTTCTTATTCTTTGTTTAAAATTTTCATATGTATCTGAAACGGGTATGTCTTTTATCTTTGCTAGTGTTTCTGTAAATGTTAATAATGAAAATAATTCTCTTGCTACTTGTTCTATTGAACTTGTATATACTTTAAATCTGTCTTCAATAATTTCTTCGGACATGTTTTCAATCCATCCGTTCCATATTGCATAAGAGGAATATTCAGCATGAGATATTTCTTCTACACCTCTTTCCTCATAAAATCTATCTATTTCCTCTACGTTTTCTCTTGGTATCTTTGATAAACTAGAACCTCTAAATAAATTAGATATGGTTAATATAATATCAAAATCATCTCTTAACTCTTCAATTGTATCAAGATAGTTTTCTAATTCAAGAAATACTTCTAAATCATAAGTTGAATAAGTTCTGAACAAAAACTCTATTGTTGCTCTTCCTAATTCTGTCAATTGATAACCTGGAGCACCCAAAAATTGTATAAAATTATTATTTTCTAGAAAAATAATATGATTTCTTATAATAGCCATCAAATTATAATCTGAAAATGGAGATGTTATATGTACTGATTGATAATTATAAAAAGTATTTTCAAAAAAAATACTTATTTCTTCTGACCTTCTTCTACCAGAATAAATTAATTCTAATATTGCTTTTCTGAAATAAGCATCTTCAGCTATATGTGATATAGCTTTTTTTAGTAATCCACCCAAATAAAATTTACCTGCAAAAACGGCATCAGCTCTATTTTTTACCACTACGAAAGCATATCCATCATCACCAAATTGAGGCCTTCCAGCTCTCCCAGCCATCTGAAGATATAAATATACAGGTATTCTGCTCGGTATCCTCTTTAATGTGTCGTATATTTGTAGGTCACATAAAACAACTGAACGAGCAGGCAGATTCATTCCATAAGCTAAGCCTGTAGTAGCAAATAAATATTTAATATGTTTAGTTAAAAAAAGGTCTTCTACATAATTTTTTATTCTGCTATCTAAACCAGAATGATGAAAACCAACTCCTTTTGATAGACACTGACTTAAATCCTGTTCTAAAGAGGTAAGATTTTGTCGATTTATTATCTTCTTTATATCATCAAATATTTCTGAAGTAGGTTTTACTAAATTTGTAATTTGTGTTGAAAAATTTATAGCTCTACTTTTACAATAATCACGAGTGCTACAAAATATAATATAAGGCCCCAGATTTCTACTATTTAATTCATTAAATAAATCTTCTATCGTTGTTAATTCAAGAATATTGTGTATAAGTGGAACCCTCCTTAAATCATTTGGTATATCAATTACTTGCGCATCTAGCCAATCACCTATCTCATTTTTATCTTCAAATGTAGCAGACAAACATAAAATTCTGATTCCGAGAATTTTTAATAAAGTCATTATTTTTTCTAAAGTAAATCCTCTTAATTTATCATAAAGGATATGAAATTCGTCTATAATAGCTAAATTAAAGCCTTCTGCTAAGCTAGTATTTAAAAGAGCGGTCTGATAAAATGCTTCAAAAGATGTTATCATAATATCACAATCATTCCAATCACTAGGTGATGCACCTATACCAGCAATATTATATTCCTCTTTAAGATACTTAAAATCATCCTCTTTATTATTTATAAGAGAATTTGTAGGCACTAAATATAAAATTCTTCCACCTTCTTTTAAACATTTATAACATGTAAATTCTGCTGTCAATGTTTTGCCAGAAGCAGTAGGAGCAATTATTATAAAATTTCTATCTTCATCTAATAAACCTTTTTCTAATGCCATTTCTTGTACAGGCCATAATTCTGTAATTCCTTTCTTCTCCATAATTTCCTTTATAACCTCTTCCTTAGAAATAGACATTTGAAGAACCCCCGTTTTCGTGCGTATTTATAATAATTCAAGCAAATTTAAATTTTTCCTTAAAGGATGACGACTATAATGCTTTTTTATCCTTCTCGGGTGAATAGCAGATTCATTTTGAGGAGATATAGACTATGGATAAATGATAGATACATTGACGCCTTTTGGATACTTCTAAGAGCGTCTTAAGCCGATAGTACATCAATCATTCTTCCAAAAACGCCTTGTGACAGGTGGCGGCGCGCGGCGTCATCCGCCGGGGCGGCCGTCGAGGAGCTCCCCCACGGCCTTCGCCATGTTCTCGACGCCGTCCCCCAGGCGATCGCTCGCGTTGATCTCCCTCAGCCGCTCCGCGTAGCCGCCGTCCCCCAGGACCCCCTCCACGAGGCCCAGCAGCCCCTCCCGGCTCAGCTCCCACTGGTGGACCGCCTCCGCCACCCCCAGCTCCCTCGCCCGCCGCGCGTTCCCGTACTGCTCCGTGTGCCCCGGCGGCGGAACTAGGACCATCGGCTTCCCATAGCAGATGCTCTGCATCACCGTCTCGTGCCCCGCCCGGGAGACGACGAGGTCGCACGCCTTCAGGTACTCGAACCGGTCCCGCACCCACGGGATCACGGTCAGGGCCCCCCGGGAGACGGGCTCCGACCCGCCGTCCGGCATCCCCATCGACATCACCACCCGGTACCCGTCGGGGAAGGACTCGAAGATGGGCCTCAGCTGGGAGATGAGGGGGAGGCGCTCCTCCCGGGGGCCGCTGATGGCTGCGTAGATGAGGCGCTGCCCCTCCCCGACGCCGGCCTCCTCCCTGACCCGCCCCCCGTCGCTGACCTCCCACGGCTTCTTGGGGAGGATGGAGCCCACCAGCCTCACCCGGCGCCTGTAGGGCCTGGGGATGCGGAGGGACTCGAGGCTGATGGTGTAGGGCTCGGCGAAGTCCGGGATGAGGATGAGGTCGCCGGTCGCCCAGCCCCTGCCGATGAGGGTCATCATCACGCCGTCCGCGATCTTCGACAGCCTGAAGTTGTGGCGGCTCCGGGGGACGATGGGCCCGAACTGGTTCAGGATGACGGCGGAGGGGATGCCGAGGAGGTCCGCCGCGAAGACCGAGGAGAGGCGGGTGTCCGAGACGACGACGTCCGGCCGGAACCCCCGCATGAACCCCATCTCCACGTTCACTTGGCGCAGGAACCGGGGAATAGCCGGCAGCCCCCCCGTGACGTAGGACCTCCGCAGGTCGATGCCGCCGTCCCGGTCGGTGGCCATGCTCAGCGGCGGGCTGGCGACGACGGGGAGGCCGAGCTTCCTGACGTAGTCGAGCCCCTCGAGGTAGGTCGAGAAGAGGACCTCGGCCCCCCTGCGCATCAGCTCCTCGGCCAGGGCCTGGCACCTGTTGACGTGCCCCAGCCCGATGCCGCACGGGCCGAAGTAGATCCGCGCCCCGTCGAACCGCTCCACGAGCCCCGCCCCTATCGATCCATGAGCTCCTCCCGCCTCACGCCGCCCCCCGGCTCCTCCTCGCCGAAGACGAGGGCCTGGAACCTCTCGACCTCGGTGCCCGGCGTGAGCCACGCGTCGGGGGGTAGCCACGCCTTCAGGCAGCACTGGGTGAGGAACTCCTCCGCGTCCCACCCCCACTCCACCGGGACCTGGGGGAGGAGCAGCCCCCGGCGGCCGCCGCGGCTGACGATCAGGCCGTCCCTCCCCACCTCGATGCTGCCCGGGTACCGGTCCGGCCTCTCGACCCTCACGGGCTCCGGCGGCGTCAGGACGCTGACCTCGACGGCGATGCGGCCCATCTCGCCCGACGAGACGGGGCCGAACCGCGGGTCCCCGAAGGCCGCGCTGACGGCCGAGTCGACGACGGCCTCCGCCAGCGGCATCTGCGGGTAGGGGAAGCCTATGCAGCCCCTGAGCCTCCGCCCCGACCCCTCGACCGTGTTCAGGGTGACGAAGACCCCGCAGGGCCGCCTCAGCCTCTCCGGGGCCTCCACGGGCTCCACCGCCTCGCCAGCCAGACGGGCCTCTATGGCCCTCCGGGCGAGCCTCACGAGGTAGGCGCCCTCATCGTGGGAGAGCTCGAAGGTCATCCGCTCAGCCCCTTTTGATCCCAACACGGGGGAGGGGCCTTATAAAGCCTCTTCGACGCCCCCCGCCGGCGGCCCGGCCCGCCGCGACGCCTCCTCCACCGTCTCCACGATGTTCACCCAGTGGCTGCCCCTCCAGTACACCTTGCCGCAGGAGCGGCAGGCCCAGAAGTCGGTGTAGGCCTCGAAGGTCCGGGACGGCACCCGGCCCCTAACCGCCTCTCTGTCGACGGCGGCGAGGATGCCATCGCACACGGGGCAACGTGACCTCTCGGGGTCGAGGGCGAGGCCGAACCTCCTCGACACGGAGGCGAGCTTCTCCGCATCGCTCCCCCCTTCCACCAGAAAGGCCTCCAAACCGGCCCTCACCGCCTTCCTGCGGAGCAGCCGGTCCCGGGTGAGGAGGGCCCGCCCCTCATCGAGGGCCCGCCGGATGATCTCCTCGTCCGAGGCGCAGCGCAGGTACTCGGCGTCGTAGCCGCAGATTCTGAGCCATCGGGCCAGGGCCCCCAGCATCCCGTCCAGCAGGAACGCGGGCCTCAACCCAGCAGGCCCCCCGTCCCGGGCTCGGCCACGATCTCCCCCTCGTCCGCGACGAGGACGCCGCCGACGAAGGTCTTCACCGGCCTCCCGACGAGCTCGAAGCCCTCGAAGGGCGTGTACCGGGCCTTCGACTTGAAGCCCGTGGGGTCGACGACCCACCTCCGGCCCATGTCGACGAGGACCACGTCTCCGTCGCATCCCTCCTCCAGCCGCCCCCTCCCCTCCAGGCCGAGGAAGCCGGCGGGGCGCGTCGAGAGCCATCGGACCACGTCGCCGAGGGAGCACTCGCCCCGGTTCGCCCTGTCGAGGAGGAGGGAGAGCGTAGTCTCGAGCCCAGGGATGCCGGGGCTGATCCCCCACAGGGACGGCGCCGCCTTCTCCCCGAGGGCGTGGGGAGCGTGGTCGTCGGCGACGAAGTCGATCAGGCCGCTCCTTAGCCCCCTCCACAGACCCTCCCCTGTGTCGCGGCTCCTGAGGGGGGGCGCCATGATGGCGGCGCCGCCGAGCCTCCCGACCTGGGACTCGTCGAGGAACATGTTGTGAGGCGTGACCTCGCAGGTGACGTCCATCGACCCCCTGGCCCGCTGGATCATCCCGACGGCCTCCAGTGTGCTCACGTGGCAGAAGTGGATGGGCGGCCTCCTGGCCATCCTCCCCGCCACCTCCAGGACCCTCTCGACGGCTCTTATCTCGGCCTCAGGGGGGTGCAGCGACAGCCAGGCCTCCGGCGATTCCGCGCCCTCCTCCAACAGCCGACGCCTATTCTCCTCGATGGTGGGCCGGTCCTCGGCGTGGAAGAGGACGGTCCTCCCCCGGGCCCCGGCGAATCCCAGGGCCCAAGCGAGGTTGGCGTCGTCATCGAAGTCGATGCCGCTCCACGGGTCCGGGAGGTAGATCTTGAAGCCCATGATGGGCCCCGACGCCAGCCGGCCGAGATCCTCCTCATCCTCGCTGAAGAGGGCGTAGAAGCCGACGTTGACGAGGGACTCGCCCCCCGCCTCCCTCCTGCGGCCCATGAGGTTAGACCAGCTGTCCGTCTTGGGGTCGCTGTTCGGCATGTCGACGATGGTGGTGAAGCCCCCGGCGGCCGCGGCGGATGTGCCGGAGCGGAAATCCTCCTTGTAGGAGAGCCTCGACGCCCTGAGGTGGACGTGGGCGCCGATCATGCCCGGGAGCGCGATCAGTCCCCGGGCGTCCACGACCTCGTCGGCCTCAGGCAGCGAGGGGGCCTTGCCGATCTTCACGATCCTGCCGTCGCCGATGGAGATGCCGGCGTCGACCAGCCCCCCGGCGAGGTGGACCCTGGCTCCGACGATGTTGATGTCGGCCTTCAAGGGGATCGGGTAAGGTCTATGGATGAGGGGATGTAAATCCCTGTCGCTCCCGGCCTAGTCCTCGGCCTCGGTCCTGCAGTCCTCGCAGAGGAACTCGCCTTCCACCGACCTGAGGTTCGTGGAGTAGATGCCGCATAAGTCGCAGTACCCGACGAGGGAGGGGCCCGTGAGGCTCCCGCCGCTCATGATCCGTGACCGCTCCTGGACGATCTCGATGATGGTGGGGACCATCCTCAGTATGTCTCTGTCCGAGACCAGCCCCACCAGCTCCCCCCTGTAGGTCACGCCGAGCCTGCGGATGTTGAGCCTGTTCATGAGGCTCATGGCGTCGATGAAGCTCGTCTCCGGGTCCACCGTGGTCAGGGGCGACGACATCACCTCCTTGGCCTTGACATCCGCCGGGACGGCGCCCCTCGCGACGACCCTGATGACGATGTCCCGCTCCGTCACGATGCCCACGGGGTGGCCGTTGGCCCTGACGACTATGATGGACCCGACGTTGTTCTCCTCCATCACCCGGGCGACATCGACGACGCGGCTCTCCTCTTCCGCGGTCACCACGGGGCTGGACATGGCCTCACGGACTATCATCTTGGGCGTGAGTTCGAGGTCCAAGGGCTCTCTCCCTTCGATTCCAATTACCCTCCTAGGTAAAAAGACTTATCCACTGAAATCTTCGGAAAGGGCGGTGCCCACGGATGGGCGGATCCCGTTCAGGTGATGAAATAGCATTTGGCGCCGCAGTTGCCGCAGACGACGACGCCTTTCACCTCGTCATCCTCCCTCAGCTGCATCCAGCTGCTGCACTCGCCGCAGCGAAATAGGTAGCCCATGGAGTCGCCGTTCCCCTCCGAGCATAGGAGAACGGTCGAGGATCGGAGGAGGGCGGCGGGGATCGTGGGCCTCTTCAATCCGAGCCTCGATGCCTTGAGCCTCACGGCGTTGGGGGTCCTGCCGGGGAAGGCATCCACGATCTCCTCGAAACCTATCTCAGAAGGGTAGAGGCGCGTCAGCCTACTCACCTCGTCCTCCGTCCACTTTGCCGGCCTGGGCATGCAGGGTCCCAACTACCACTCATCGTGAGCGACAATCGTAGCGCGGAGCGCAGGCCTCCGGGCGTCCCCGAGACGGTATCCGTCGGCCGACGGCATCCGAGGAGGTGAATCCCATCCTCGGAGCCCAGGATACCTCACCTGCCCGCGTCCCTCAGGTTCGATCCAGGCTAACCCGGACGTGGCGGAGGTGATTCGGATGCCGTACCAGGCGGGCGCCCATGGATCACGGGTCTCCGCCCAGGCGCGGCGCCCTGAGCACGTTCCGCATCCCCGAGAGCGCCTCCGCGCTACGGCCGAATATCAGCGGCGAACGTATTTTATGGTTCTGTTTCATGAAAATCACATATAACCCCGCGGCCGGCCCCCGGTCTTATGAGGGTTTTGCGGCGCGGATGTTAAGAATATCACCGGTGTGTGGGACAACCAGATTGTTGAGGCCGGCGTCGAAAAAACCCGCCTGGAGGGGTTAGGCTTTAACATGGAACATTTTGAGCGACGCTCTCACGGGTTGAGAGCATCCCGAGATGCCCACGGCCTCCCGGCGCGCAGCCGACCGGGGGCATTATGGCGGGTTCAAATGCGCCGTCCGACGGGGACCAACGAAAGGTTTAATGGAAATCCGTCACATCCTAAAGGTGGTTCTATGGAGATCCGCTATCTCGCGAGCCCGAAGCTGTCGAAGCCCCGAATGGTCGCGGCATGGCCGGGGATGGGATACCTAGCGAAGATCTCGGCCGACTACCTCCGCAGGCGCATCGACGCGAGGCCTTTCGCCGAGATCATCTACTACCGGAACGCCGTCCTCTACAAGGACGGGCTGGTGGAGCTGCTGCCGATCAGGCACCGCTTCTACGCCTCAACCGCTCATGACCTGATCATATGCGTCGGCGACGCTCAGCCCGCCGTCCCAGAGGAGGCCTACAGGCTCGCCGAATGCGTGGTTGAGGTCGCGGAGAGATACGGGGTGAGCTGCATCTACACCATGGCCGCGTACCCCGGCGACCTCCAGGGGGTGCCCATGGTGTACGGCGCGTGCACGGACGAGAGGCTGAAGGGGTTCCTCATGGAGCAGAATATACGGCCCCTGGAGGGGGAGGGGGCCATAAACGGCCTCAACGGCGTCCTCATCGGCGCCGCGAAGAACAGGGGCATCGACGGGATCTGCCTGCTGGGGGAGATCCGGTACGCGAACGTCCCTCAGCACCTCTCGTCCAAGGCGGTCCTGGAGAAGCTGGCGGTCATCCTTGGCATTGAGATCGACACCTCCCCGCTGAAGCGTCGGGCCGAGAGGGTGGACCTGTCCATCAGGCGCAGGCTCGTCCAGTATCCGGATATCGAGAAGGAAGACCGGAGGGAGGAGCGGGGATTCAGGTACATCAGCTAGCGGATGTGGGACACCCTTATATAGCAATCAGTCGAGTTAGAGGTGGAATCTGGGAGGGAAGGGCGGTGACCCCGGCTGAAAGGATATGGTGGGTGAAGCTCGTCATCTCCCTGGCTGTGGCGGGCCTCACCCTCACGGCCCAGGTCTCCCTCGGCGTGGGCGGCTCCACCTCTTTCATGATCGGGGTCCTGATCTACCTCGCCCTCTCCGACGTCCTCTCCCATCTGGGGGGCGTCGACCGGTTGCGGGGCCTGAAGATCGGCGTCGGCGCCTACTTCTTCACCTGGCTGATGACGTGGGCCCTCCTGTACACCACCTTCGCGGGCCCCTGACGGGCGCCTAGCCGTCGTCCTCCGTTCCCAGCTTGTAGCGCATGAAGTCGCTCCAGGCCGAGAAGAAGCCCACGTCGAAGGGGGCGTGGACGCCCTCCCTTGAGAACTCCCCGAACCTGCGCCCGTAACCCTCCCTCGACTCCGCCTCGAGGGGGGCCCTGTTGACGAAGTCCCGCTCGTCCCCCGACCGGACGGATAGGAGGATGCCCTCTAGGGCGTTGATGTATCCCGCCTTGAACTCGTCCTCGTCGAACCGCTTCTCCCTGACGTCGTTTATGGCCCTCTCCGCGTCGGAGAACCGCCTCTCCAGGACGCTCTTGAAGAAGTCGGTGACGACCCCCCTCGCCGCCCTCGGTGCGTTCATGCTGCTCATAGGCCTAGGCATCCTCGTCGCTCTCTATGCCCCGCTCGGTGATGCGGATGGGGGCCTCCCCCTCGGGGAGGAATGGGCTGACCGTCAGCTTCGCGATGCGGACGTTGTTCCGACCCTTCCGCAGGAAGATGCGGGTGTGGCTCGTGTGGCCCATGACGTGGCCGCCCACGGGCTGCACCACCTTGGCGAAGAAGACGTCGGGCTGGGCCATGACCTGGTTGGTGATGACGGCGGCGGCGTTGAAGGCCCGGGCAAGGCGGATGAGCTTGTGCAGGTGCTTGTTGAGCTGCTGCTGCCTTGGGGCGAGCATCTCCCTTCCCAGGTATTCGCTCCTGAAGTGGCTCGTCGCGCTGTCCACGACGATGAGCCGGATGCCGTTCTCCTTGATCACCTCATCCGCGTTCTCCAGCAGCATCATCTGGTGGTTCGAGGTGTAGGCCTCGGCGAAGATGATCCGCCTCAGGGCCTCCTCCGGCTCCAGGCCGAACCGGGGGGCGATCTGGGTGATCCGCTCCGGGCGGAAGGTGTTCTCGGTGTCGATGTAGAGGGCTCCCCCCTCCAGGCCCCCCTGCTCGATGGGGAGCTGCACGGTGACGCAGAGCTGCTGGCAGAGCTGGGACTTGCCGGTGCCGAACTCGCCGTAGACCTCGGTGATGGACTGCGTCTCGACGCCGCCGGCGAGGAGGCCGTCCAGGCTGGTGCATCCCGTCGAGAGCTGGCGGACGCTGCTCCTGAGCTTCACCAGCTCGTCCCCCCGGACGAAGGCGATGGCTATGGACTTTCTGGCGGCCGCGATGATCTTCTCCGCCGTCGCCTCGCCTACCCCCGCGGCAACGAGCTCGCTGACGGCGGCGGTGGCGATGGACTCCACGGTCCTGAAGCCGATCTCCCTCAGCTTGGAGGCGGTGGCGGGGCCCACGCCGGGGAGGTCCTCCAGGCTCTTATACTTCGCCCTGTAGTACTCTATCTGCTCCGCGCCCATGCCGAATCACGTTGAATTCTGCCTGAAGGTTATTTAAATCCGACGCTCGTCCTCGGGGAGAGATGGCCGAAACTGCCTTAGGCCCCGTCAAGCGCCGCCCCAGCATTCCCCTGACGCCATCCCGGCCCAGTTTTTCCTAGCGGGTCTCGTCGCGATCCCGGTCGATCTCTAGGACGAGCGGGCCCTGGTATCCGCAGTCCCTGCACCTGTAGGTGGTGGGTAGGATCCCCGGCATGGAGGCGGGGTATATGTTGTGCCCCTCGCACCTCGGGCAGAACTTGGGGCGGGGCCTGCTGTGCCTTAGAAGCTTGAGGGTCTCCCAGAGCCGCATCAGGCCCGCCGCCCTACTGGACCTCGATGTTCCCGCTCGGGAAGCCCAGCGAGATGAGGACCTCCCTCACAACGTCCCTGTGATCGCCCTGGAGGAGGATCTGATCGTTCTTCGCGGTGCCGCCGCATGCGCACTTTGACTTGAGGGTGGCGGCCAGCTTGCTCAGCTTCATCTCCTTGGGGTCGATGCCGTCGATGACGGTTAGATGCTTCCCCCACTTCCTGGTCTCCAGCCGTATCCTGATGCGCTGCTGCTCCTTGCTCATCTCCTCGCAGACGCAGAGTTCTTGAGGCAGTCCGCAGACGGGGCAAATCTCTGCCATTCTTACTTCCTATAGCTCCTGTGGGTTCTAACGTCTTTATTGTTTATAGGGTTTGTGTTGGAGGGTCGCCCACCCTACGTGTAGTTCTGGAGGAGGGAGAAGGCGCTAAGGGCGGCCCCGGAGTCGAGGACGATGACGGTGTTCGTCGAGCAGCTGATGAACTCGACGATGTTGATCTCCCTGCTGGCCAGCAGGTGGGTGATGAAGGCGACGAAGCCGGGGGTCTCCTCGACCCGCTGCGGGCTGATGAGGACGAGGGCCACCAGATTGCTGGTGATCTGGGCGTGCGCCGGGAGCTCCATCCTGAGCCTCGTCTGGTCGACGACGTAGACGTAGCTGTCCGTGAGGTGCGCCGTCACGAGGTGGGGGATGTCGAGCTCCTCCGTGGAGGTGATGACGGCGATCTTGTCCTGGAGCCTCACCGTCGACTCCCTGAGTATGGAGAGGACCTTCTCCTCCTGCAGCCCCCGCTCCGCCG
>Ga0111229_127_pt1 | contig 16376 bp, 14 predicted proteins | sample DeeMarSWOR152_54_FD_80383 | JGI IMG/M metagenome (GOLD analysis project Ga0111229, IMG submission 80383) | Crenarchaeota group-15 archaeon DG-45 | reverse complement strand
GCCACGCGGCCTCCGGGTAGACGGTGGAGAGGACGCCGAGGTGGGGCATCATGAAGACGCTGTCCTGGAACAGCCGCGTCACCCCCTCGGGCTGCCACGCATCCACCATGACGAGCATGGACTGGGATCTGACCGGGGCGTGGGAGAGGAGGCCGCCCGTGCCCGCGATTATGTCAAATTTCATCATATCTATGTACGTCTCCTCCTGGGCCTCCTCGAACATCGTTGCGAGGCCCGCTTCCGCCCGCCTCCCGCCCTTGAGCCTGGTGGCGATGGTCTTGTGGTGCTCCAGCCCGAGCCTCAGGGCCTCCCTGGCGACGGCGTGCTCGATGATGAGCTCCTCGATGGTCTGGGGTATGGTCGTCGGCCTGATCATCTTGTTCCTGAGCCTGTCTATGACCTCTGCCGCTTCTAGGTTAAAGGGTATCCACCTCATGATGTTATCGATGCCGGCCTCCTTCAGGACGTTGCATATGCTGTAGCTCATCCCCAGGTTCGCGCTGACGCTCCGAACGAACCTCCCCTCGAAGATGGAGTAGACGTTCGTGGTGGCCCCGCCAAGCCCCACGCCAAGGACGTTGGCCTTGTTGACGTGGGCTATGAGCTGCATGGCCATCCCCTCGCCCGCGGGGGTGGGCAGGATGTCGAGGTCCGTCCACTTCCTCAGGTTGTTGTACCCCGGAGCGTGGGACATGACGTGCTCCATGAAGAGCTCGTGTATCATCCTCCTGGTCGGGTCGATGTTCTCCTCCTCCAGCGTGGGGCGGAGATTGGGAACCCTGGAGAGAGCGAAATTGCCTGCCATCAGCTTCTCCACCTCCGGCCTGGCGTCCACGTTGCCCGCGAAGATGAGGGGTAGGTCGTAGCCCAAGCCAAGCCTGGGCCTTGGTTTAGCCGAGTTTAGCAGCTCGGCCATCTCCATCACGAGCTTGATCGTGCCTCCGTCGGTCCCCCCCGCCAGCACGATCATGTCGGGCCTCAGCGCCTTTATCCTGTCGATCTTCCTGTAGTCGGGACGCCCATCGTTGACGGCCATCACGTCCATGACTATGGCGCCTGCGCCCAGCGCCGCCCTGTTCGCGCTCTCCGCCGTCATGTTGAGGATGACCCCCGCGACGAGCATCTGGAGGCCTCCTCCGGCGCTGCTCGTGGTGCAGTCCATGGTCACGTCCTCGTACGGCGCCTCGACGGTCGAAGGCGCCTCGCCGCTGGCCACGAACCTCCACTCGCCCTTAACCCTCTCGAAGAACCGCGCCTTCGTCGTCGTGCTCCCCACGTCCGTCGCCAAGATGTACCGCATCTCCTCCCTGGGCTTTCGAAGTTTCGAGACGGCCTCCTCGCTCTCTTTCCACATCCGAACCCGATCCCTCAGGCTATTTCCTTGTGAACATTTAAAAGCTTATTCAAAAACCTACGCCGATTCATCCGAACAAAGACATATTAATATGAGACAAACATGTTTTATTTAAACGCAGCTCTTAATAAATAGAGTATTTAAACTATGGCACAAAAGTTATTTAAAACCTATATCCATTCTACTCCGGGTGAAAACACTGATACCAGTTGAACTAGTTGGACAGGGAATCCTTCCTGGAAGACGCTTCGAGTTCATTTTCCTAGTGGTCCTCGCTCTCATAACATATTTCAGCATCCGTCTGGCAAGAGCGGGAAACGTCCCAGAGGTCCGGAGGATAGCTGGCTTGGAGGCGCTGGACGAGGCCGTCGGCAGGGCTGCCGAGATGGGTAGACCCATCTTCTACACCACCGGGTACTGGGGATTGGATTCCCAGTTCGGGGTGATGAACATGGCAGGCCTGACAATCATGGGGCACGTCGCCAAGCTCGCCGGTCAGTACGGAGCCGAGATGATGTACTTCGCCAACAAGTCTCACATGGTGCCTATTGCCTTGGACCTTCTGGAGTCTGGATATCGAGAAGGAGGAAGGCCTGAGATGTTCAGCCCGGACATGGTCAGATACGTTAGCGACGACCAGATAGCCCTTCAGTCCTCCATTATGAGCTGGATCTTTGAGAGCAGGCCCTCTGTGGTCATGCAGATGGGAGCCATCTATGCCGAGGCAGTCAACGTGATGGCCGCGGGGGCTCGTGTAGAGGCCCTTCAGCTAGGCGGCTCAGCCCTCTTCTGGCTCCAGGCTCAGTACGCCCTGATCTGCGACTATCAGCTTTACGGAGACGAGATCTATTGTGCAGGCGCTATACTATCCGGCGATCCAGCTCAATTGGGTCAGATACGCGGAAGGGACTGGGAACTGCTACTCATAGTGCTGATTGCCATCATAAGTGCCATCATGGCCAACGCCGGCTTGAACTACGCGGGAATAATAGGATGGTAGGCGAGAGGACATGTCATTGCTTAAAAGAAGAGAGGTGTCAATAGCGATCTTCGTTCTGAGCCTCTTAGTGATCCTATTTGCCGAGTACACGGGTGTAGGGCGGGACGTCTCATCCCAGATAATGATCGCGGTGACCATGATCGTCAACTTCACACTGGTTCTCGGCTTCTACAACCTGTTCGGACACCATATACGGATAATTAACAGGAAGAACATGCCTGATATGTACTACAGCGTAATCTTCATAGCCACTTTCTTGATATACACCGGTCTGCAGTACTTTTGGCCCAGCGGTTATGACTGGACCGTATCGATGGTATTCACGCCGCTGATGATGTCAGTCACCATGCTTGAGTTCACATTCTTGACAATGCTCTGGAGAGGCGCGAGGGTGCGCAACGTGTTCGCCCTCATCGTCATTGTCTCTGCCGCCATCATTATGATACAGCAATCGATATTAGGGAATCAGATCCGACCTCTCTGGAACTTGGGGAACTGGATACTCAATGTGCCCAACAAGGGAGTCACGAGAGGAATCACCATTCTGGCGGGGGTCGGCATCGTATTGACCCTCGTCAGGGCGCTGCTTGGATACGAGAGATCCTACCTAGGTGAGGTAAGATGAAGGCTGAGTACGAAGACTCCATCATCTATTTGCTCGGTATTATGGTAGCCGTACTTCCGCTTGTACACACGCTGGGCGTGGCTATCGAAATATCGCCGGACACCACCGAGTATTACAACTACGTCGATGGCCTCAAAGACGGCGCCATCGTCTACGTGGAACTGTACACGGGAATTAGGGGTTGGTTTGAACAGGGGCAGTCGGACGTAGCCGTCTTGAAGCATATAATCAATAAGATACATGCGGGAGACGTGAGGGGCGTTGTCATCGGCACCACCAGTCCGGAGGGTCCAGTCGTGCTGCCCTTCTCCCTAAAGGTCATGGCCGGAGCCAACGTCTGGGATGAACTGGAGTACGGCACCCAGTTCGTTTGGCTCGGATGGATACCAGGTTTTGAGACGGCTCAGGCATCCATGGCCCAGGATTTCCGTGGCACGGTCCCGACGGACAAATTCGGGACGCCCATCGATGATCTCTCGCTGCTGGATGGAATAACTAAAATGGGCGACTTCGACATGGTCATTGTCTCCCTCTATGGAGGCCAAGACGCCTACCAGCGCCAGTGGACGCGCAACCCGAGCGCGGGCAGAAATTACATCTTCATGTTCGACTGTGGTATCAGCCACAGGACCGCAGCCATGTCTTTCTACCCCGAACAAATCCAGGCCTTTATGACCCCTGTCAGGCAGACGTCAGAATACGAAAAGCTGCTGGGATACAAAGGACTTGCCACTTCCCTCACTGAGGCCCAGCTCGCGCTGCAGTTCTTCGGGATCGGGCTGATCATCGTCGCCACCGGCATATACTGGTACCGCAGACTATCAGGAGGTGAGGCTCGATGATGCTACCTCTGGCTGAGCTTACATACTCGCAGATGGAGAGCCTGTTCTACTCCCTCATCATCCTATCCTGCTGGAGCTGGCTATACAAAGGCGATAATCCCCTCTACAAAATTGCGGTCAACATAACACTGGGGCTTGCCCTTTCGGTCGGATTCAAAGCCAGCCTGGACACAATCATATCCAAGAGCTCCCCCATACTCACTGGAAACTACGGGGCCCTCATCGCTCTCGTATTGGGCCTGATGACATGGCTCAGGTTCTCGAGCGCCACCAGAGAATTAAGTTACTGGCCTCTGGCCGTTGTCGCCGGCGCCGGTACAGCGATAGGCGTGAAGGGAGCCATCGGACCGATGATACTGGCGCAGACGCGTACGGTATCCTGGCACGGAGCCAACATGCTCGCCAACATGAACGAGTTCCTCATATGGCTGGCAGCCATCACCACGATCCTGTACTTCATCTTCACCATAAAGAGAGAATCGTACGGCGGAGTGCTAGGCGGACTTTCCCGTATCGGCTTCGCGTTCATGGCCGTTGGCTTCGGAGCATACTTCGGTTCCATGTTCCTCGGCTGGCTCACCAACGTCACCGGCCTAGGATCATCCCTAGTAAAGTATCCGGGCTACTTCGTCACGGCGATCGCGATCGTGTTAGTCGTCGTCGACGTCCTACGAGGCGGAGCCAAGTAAAGGATTAACCCCTCTTATTTTTTCAGCTTTTCTAGAATTTTTCATCCATGTTCTATAATAAATATTCACAGTATAACTTTAGATGGAGATGGTATTTATGGAAAAACATTTATTATCTCATGTATAAATGACGGCGATCCGAGATGTTCGAACTTCTGAAGAAGTACACAGAGATGCCGGGCCCCCTCGGGCACGAGCACCGGGTCCAGAAGGCCTTCATGGACGACCTCAAGCCCCTCACGGACGAGATCCAGCTGACCAACACCGGGAACGTCGTCGCCCACTTCCCCGGCGAGGGGCGGAAGATCGTCGTGTTCGGCCACGCCGACGAGATCTGCTACTACGTCCTCAGCGTCTCCGACGAAGGATTCCTGCGCATCGTCTCGTACGCGACGCTCAGGGGCGAGAAGGTCTCGTACCCCTACTGCCTCGTCGGGCAGAAAGCCCTGGTCATCGGCGACGAGAAGGATGCGAGAGGCGTCTTCGCGACGCCATCCGCCCACGTCCTCTACCAGAAGGAGCGGGAGCAGCCCCTCGACACCTGGAGCGTCCACGTCGACATAGGGGCGTCCAGCAGCGACGAGGTCGCCGAGCTCGGCATACACCCCGGCTCGCCCATCATCTGGAACCCGACGACGGAGAGGATAGGCAAGAAGGCCTTCGGCAAGGCCATGGACGACCGCTTCGCCCACGCGGTCATGCTAGAGCTCGCCAAGAGGCTGGAGGGGAGCGAGCTCAGCTGCGACCTGTACATGGCATCCACCGTCCAGGAGGAGATAGGGCTTAAGGGCGCCGAGGACCTCAGAAGGGGAGGATACGACATCTCGCTGGCCCTCGACGTCGGAATAGCGGGGGACTACCCAACCCTGGAGAAGGGGCGCATGCCCATAAAGCTCGGCGATGGCCCCGCCCTCGTCTACAAGGACGGCTTCATCCACTACAACATCGAGATAATAAAGGAGCTGAGGAGGACGGCCGAGAAGAACGGCATCCCGTATCAGCACGGGATATTCACCCTCTACGGATCGGACTCCGGCGTGATGATGGCGGGAGGCGCCAAACCGAACCTGATCGCTCCGCCCTGCAGGTACACCCATCTCCCCATCGAGATGGTCCACCTCGACGACATAGAGAACACGATCAAGCTCCTATACCACTACATAACCAAATAGCGAGGATAATTCGGCACACGATAAGTTTCAACTCTTTTTTTCACTTTGAAACTGACAAGTTTTTTATAACCACCTAAGAGGTAGTAAGGAGATATAAAATGACGCTTACGATCGTCGACTATCTATCCGACACCCTCGGGGAGCGGTTCGGGGGGAGCCGTGAGGAGGTCGAGGCGGCTGAGTTCCTCAAGGAGAAGATGGAGGAGATCGGCCTGGAGGTCGAGGTTCAGAGGTTCAATTTCATGGGGTGGAGGCTGACCAGGGGGCCCACCCTCAAGGTCCTGGAGCCCGAGGAGAGGGACCTGAACCCCGGCCTGATGTTCTTCAGCGCCAACACGCCCTCTGGCGGGATCACGGGGACGCTAGAACGCGTCGGCACCATGTACGTCGTCGAGGGGATGTTCGAATGGCCCAAGTACGCCATCGTGGGCGACGACGGCAGTCCCCTCGGATACGTCGTGGCCTTCTTCGACGGACCCGCCATCTCCCTTCCCAACCCCCGAATCCTGTGGGGGAGGGCGCCCCACGTCCTGGTGGGCAAGGACGACCACGACGCCCTGAAGCGGTGGATGGACGACGGGAAGAAGGTGGTCGTCAACTTCGACATCGCGGGCGAGTTCCTCCCCGACCAGTCATCCCAGAACGTCATCGGAACCCTTAGGGGCGAGTCCCTCCCCGAGGAGGAGATAGTCGTCTGCGCCCACTACGACTCCGCCTACGGCTCCCCCGGGGCCGACGACAACGCCAGCGGCGTCGAGTCCATGCTCAGGGCGGCCGAGAAGCTGGCGGCGAAGGGGACGAAGAAGTCCGTCAAGTTCTTGGCCTTCGGGGCGGAGGAGTACGGCCTCTTCGGGTCGAGGTACTACGTCGAGGACCTGAAGGAACGGGGAGAGCTCGGGAGGGTGAAGGCCGTCATCAACCTGGACATGACCGGCGCCGGCGACACCCTCACCCTCGCATCTGAGCCCAGGGCGTTCGACAGGATGGTGAGGGAGGCCGTGGAGAGGTCGAGCCTGGCCGAGGGGCTGAAGCTGGAGGCCCTTAAGCTGGCCGAGGACAGCGACCACTGGCCCTTCTACGTGAACGGGATACCCGTGACCTTCCTCTTCTTCTGGCCCTACGACTACTACCACCAGCCGACGGATACCGCTGAGAAGGTCGAGGAGCCCATCGTGGAGAGGACGGCGGAGGCCGTCTACCTGCTCGCGGAGATGCTGGCCTACCCCTCATCCTGAGCCGACAAAAACCATGGGAAGATGATCGAACGCATCGCCGGAATCGATTCGGCCGCATTGCTGGCCGTCCCAAAACTCGGAATGCTTTGCCCCTCCTTTTAGGAGCCCATGAGCGGGATTTCCCGATTTCTCAAGCTAACAGGTAACAGGGGTCTGGAGAGCCCTTAGATGGAAACGCTCTAAGACCCGGGGTCCTCTTCCTCGGAGGGGCGCCTCTACCTCCCGCGCTCCGGTTCAGCTATCGCTGCGTCTTCGGCCCCGTAGTCGAACATCGAGGGGTCGATCTCTTTCGGCGGGTTGGCGCGTTCCCAGGCGATCGTCCGCCGGAGCGCCTCCCTCTGGGGGATGGGCTCCCGGTACCCTAGCTCCTCGCGTATCCTGGTGGTGTCGACCACTAGGTCCTGAGACCGATCGTATTTCTCCCGTAGGTGAGGGGGCAGGCGTTCTCCGGGCAGCGGTATGACCTCGCCGTCCCAGCCGGCCGCCTCCCCGATCCTCCTCACCCATTCGGCCTCGGGCAGGGGTCCCTCCTCGCCGATGTTGTATATCCGACCCGCGGCCCGCTCATCGACGACGGCGAGGGCTATGGCCGCGGCGACGTTCTCGACGTATCCCCTCGTCCAGCGCCATCGGGCGAGCCCCTCGTCCAGCAGGATGGCGGGGCGGCCGTCGTCCATCCGCTTCAGGTAGGGGAACAGCCTGTGCTGCTTGTCCCCGGGGCCGTGGACCGCCGGCAGCCGCAGGATCGTCCCGCGCATGGATGGTTCGCCCATCACCAGCCGCTCCACCAGTATCTTCTCGTAGTCGTCCAGCCAGTGTTCCGGGTCTCCCGGGTCCCTCGGTGCCTCGCCCCGGTACGGGTACAGCCTACCCCGGAGCGGGGCCTCCTCCGTGAGGGGGACGGGCTCTGTGGGCCCCGGCTCCCTCCGGATGATCCGCCCATAGGCACGGTAGACGTCCTCGCTGCTGATCGCGACCGCCCTTCTCGCGACGCCCTTGAACGCGTTGATGAGGCTCCACGCGTCCTGCGCGTTGTAGGGAATCATGTCGAGCACGACTTCGGGGGCAAAGCGGGAGAAATCGCTGGAATAATCCCCAAGCCTCCCCCGATCGCCACGTATGTGTTCCACTCCATCGGGCGAGACGGCTCCGGTCTGGCCGCGGTGGAACACCTTCACATCGTGGCCCATCTCGGTTAGACGTGCCAGGACATGCGGGCCCATAAACCCCGTTCCGCCGATGACGAGAATCCGCACCGATTTCTCCCCTGAGCCATATCTCAGGCCCTCCATCGATTTAAATCTTGGAATCACGCATCTCGCGGACCGAATAGCGCGCGACCTAACCCCCTGTGGGGCCCATGCTCGCGGAAAATGATGCATCTCATGAAATGAAGAGCGAGGACCTCTATAGCTTATTATACTGATCCGTCGATGGGTTCGAGATGGTGTCGGGTCATGGAAAATGAGCACTTCATCGCATACTCCGGAAAGGGGGAGGCCTTACCCCGCTACGATGAAGAGGTGCTGATGACGCAGATCCGCGTCTGGGCTCACTGGCTGGATAAAGAGCTCCAGATCTCGCCCTCGCACGTCAAGGAAGATAGGCTCGAGCATCTATCGCTGAGGATACGCCTTTACCAGGAGAGATTCGGCGCGGGGAAGCCGGATCTGGAGTGGGCGAAGGGCATCGAGGAAATGTACCGGAGAGCCCTGCATATGCGGGACGGATTCAGCTATGACTGGCGGGAGAGGGAGGCGCTGAACATCCCGGAGGATGAGTTCGACAAGCTCCTCACGACCAGACGGTCGATCCGAAATTTCACCGGGGAGGACGTGCCGGACGATCTCATCAGGAAGCTGCTGATCTATGGGAACTGGGCGCCGACGAACTGCAATCAGCAGTCCCTGAGGTACATAGTGGTAAAAAGCCGTGAGATCAAGGACAGACTGACGCTGGGAGGCCTATCGGGGAGCATGAGCCCCTGCCTGGTGGTGGTGATCGCCGACATGCGATTCTACAGCGACGGAGATATCGAGTGCCCCGTCCACGACTCCGCGGCGGCGATCCAGAACATGTTGCTCGCCAGCCACTACTACGGGCTGGGGGCGTGCTATACCTCCTCGCTGATCACGAACTCGCCCCAAAATCGCAGGATGCTGGGCGTCGAGGACTACGAGAAGATAACGGCCGCGATCCTGTTGGGGCATTACATGAGGGCTCCACCCGCGCCGGCGAGGAGGAGGATTGATGAGATCATCCGACACGTTTAATCATTTTTCACAGGTGGATGTTGGTCGTAAGCGGTTGAGACTGCTGGCCCATCATTTTTGGTAGAGTGGGGAATTTATGTAAAGGAGATTCTCATGGTCTCCATGTTCGGTCTCTCATCATGGCAGAATAGGCGGCTACCAATCACATTTCGGAGGGACGGATGCGTCAGCGATTTACAACCCCTCAACTCCCTCGTCCCGGCCTATAGATATCGTTAAATCGGCAGTTGATGTCAATAGGGGAGGCTGATTGAGGTTGATAAGGGGGCCTTCTTTCATGGTCGGAGGGAGGCGGAAGACGTTGCTCCCCCTGGCCCTCATTTTGCTCCTCCTTTTAATCGCCATCCTCCCCTCTGCCGAGGCTCAGACAGCGACATTGAGCGGCGTCGTGTTGGATGAGGACGGCTCATCCATCGAAGGCGCCGTCGTCTCGGTCTGGCGTGGGCGCAGCCCGGTCGCCTCAACCACCACCGGAGCCGACGGCAGGTTCTACGCCGATGTCAAAGAGGATGCCCGATGCTCCGTCTACGTCTTCGCCGACGACCCCTCTACGCCCGGCGTCGACTACCTGCCCGACCGCGCCGAGGCCGAGCCGGCCAATGGGAGGGAGCTGAGTTTCAGGCTCGTTTCGGCCGCGTCGCTGGTGCTGGAGGGGGATATCCAGTTCGTCGAGTCGGAGGAGCTGCCCACATCCGTGGTATATGCCATCCTGGACCCCGCCTCCGAGGGGGTCGTGACCGTCAGCGGCTTCCCCCTGATATACGGCTCTGGGCTCAACGCTCAGACGCCCTTCCTCGGCCTGGAGCCTTCGCACCTCGTCGTGCCGGCCGGGGTCCCCTTCGACGTGGAGGTCAACGCATCAGTCCTGATTGAGCGAAGGCATGTGTTACGCTCATTCCTGGTGGACGAGCCGGGCCACTTCGAGCTCGGGAGGGGCGAGAGGCTGGCCGTGGACGTGAGGAGGCACTCTCTCCCCTTCAACCTGGCCCTCGTGGAGGGCCTGCACGGCGGGGTTGAGACGGAGATAGGCGACATGGAGGTGGCCGGCTTCTACCTGACGGCTGAGAGGGCGACGGCCGCCTCGACGGCGAGGCAGCTCTCTGAGGCTAGATACCTGTACGTTGAGGGCCTGTACATCGAGAGCTTCGACGCCGCGAGGAGGAGCTACCTCGAGCTCAGGCTGACCCTGAGGGGCCTGGAGGGCATGTACGCGGATGCGTCGGTATCCGTCTACATCCTCATCGCGCTGCTCTCGCTCACGTCCACAGCGGTCGCGTTCCTGATGACGAACAGGGACTCGACCAAGCTCCTCAGCAGCCCTATCCTATTCTCCGCCTCGCTGGCGGTCCTGTACCTCACGTACCCCGGAAGCGGCATCATCTCCTTCGAGCATTTCTCGGCGTCGGCGACCTTGGCCCTGGCCGCCTCGTTGGCGTTGGCGTGGGTCCTCCCACGATTTCTAAGGGGCAGGGGGAGCAGGGGCCAGGTCCCGGTGAGGAACATCATCGTTCCCATCTTCTCCCTCGCCAAGAGGGGGATCAGGAGGAGGAGGCTGAGGTTCGCCCTGACGCTGGCCTCCCTCGCCGTGCTGGTGATGAGCTTCGTCTCCCTAACATCCTTCTCCGAGGGCTACGGCCTCTTGATCAGCCGCGTCTCCGGCCGAGGGGTCCCTGCGGCCGCCGTCCTGCTCAGGGCCCCGGGGTACGCCGAGGAGAGCCCGGAGTTCATAAAGCGAGCGGACATCGAATCGGGCTGGCTGGAGAGGCAGCCCGAGAGCCGCTTCGTCTCGCCCAAGGTCGAGAACCCTCCTCTGCCGTGGCCCGTCGCAACCTTGAGCGGCATACCCATCCACGGCATGGTTGGGGTTGACCCGGCCTTGGAGGCGTCGATGATCGACTTGAGGGGCCTCATCCTAGATGGAGAGCTCCCATCGGAGGGTGGGATCATGATCGGCGAATCGCTGCGGCGGGAGATGGGCGTCGATGTGGGCGACCGCCTGGCCCTCGACGGCGTCACGGTGACCCTTCAGGGCATCTTCGACGATGAGGTCATCCGGAGCCTGGAGGACCTGGACGGGTCGGACTATCTCCCCCGGAAGATGGTGAATGTCAGCCCCGAGGGGGAGATACCAAACCTGGTGGTCGAAGCATGCGAGCCCCAGGAGGTCGTCATCACCCACATCTCCACGGCCCTGGGCACGCCCTTCGTCGGCGTCTCGAGGGTGGGCATCGCCTTGGAGGAGGGGGTCGACGCGAACGCCTTCGCCGAGAGGATGGCCCTGGAGCGGGGCTACCTGGCCTGGGCCTCCTCCTCCGGCGGCGTCTACCGCTTCAGCCTCGGCGGCTACCTGGAGGGGAGGGGGCTCCCCCTGATGGTGCCCTGGGTCATCGTCGTCCTCAACGTCGTGGTCACCATGCTCAACTCCATGTACGAGCGGAGGAGGGAGATCCACATCCTCTCCTCCGTGGGCATCAACCCCGCCCAGATCGCGGCCATCTTCGTCGCCGAGGCCTCCATAATCGGCGTCATCGCCGGGGGCCTGGGCTATCTCGGGGGCCTGGGCCTCTATAGGGCTATGGCCTTTTTCGGGCTTTCCCTGGAGGTCCACCAGAAGATCTCGGCCTCCTGGAGCCTGGCCAGCATCGGCATCGCCTTGACGGCGATCCTCATGGGCGCCCTCGCCGCCCTCAGGAGCTCGGTCGTCATCACCCCCTCGCTGATGAGGCGGTGGAGTTTCGAGGTAGAGAGGGAGAACTACAGCAAGCCGTGGGAGACCGCCATCCCCGTGAAGCTCCTCCGGGAGGAGGTGGAAGGCTTCGTCGACTTCGTGGTCCGCGACCTCAAGGCCCGCGAGAGCAGCCCGAACCTGAAGACGTCATCCATCCGCGTCGGCAGCGAGGCCGAGGGGGCGGTGAGGCGCATCGACTTCGTCTATAGGAACGGTCAGTCCAGCCGCTTCTATACCCGGAACACGCTCCTGATCGAGACGGGGGCCGATGGAGGGGTTGCCGCGACGTTGAGGACCTACAGCGACAGGGAATGGGCACACGCGGCGGGGACGCTCGTGAGGATGATAGCCATGAGCTGGAGCACAACCCGGGGCGGCACCGGCGGCAGGTCCTGAGGCCGGCTATCCCCGCTCGATCCTCTCTATCTTCCCGTCCCGCAGCCAGACGATGCGGTCGCTCGCCTTGATCATCTTCAGGTCGTGGGTCGCCGCTATGAGCGTCATCCCCCTGGTCTTGTTCAGCCCGTGGAGGATGTCTATGATCTCCATCCCCGTGTTCAGGTCCAGGTTACCCGTCGGCTCGTCGGCCAGGATGATGTCGGGGTCGTTGGCCATGGCCCTCGCGATGGCGACCCGCTGCTGCTGCCCCGCGGACAGCTCCGAGGGCCTGTGGTGCAGCCTTTCGCCCAGGCCGACGGAGGTCAGCAGCTTCTCCGCCCTCTCCAGCCCCTCGTCCCTGGGCACCCCGGCGAAGATGGTGGGGAGGGCCACGTTCTCGACGGCGGTCAGCACCTGTATCAGATTGAAGGTCTGGAAGATGTACCCGATCTTCCGGCACCTGAGCCACGCCAGCTCATAGGCGTCCAGCTTGGAGATGTCCACGCCGTCGATGTATACCTTCCCCCGGCTCGGCCTGTCGAGGCCGCCCACCATGTTGAAGAGGGTCGTCTTCCCGGAGCCCGACGGGCCGACGATGGAGAGGTACTCCCCTCGGCCTATCTGGAGATCGACGCCGTCAAGCGCCTGGATGGTGACGCCGCCCATCTCGTAGTAGCGAGCCAGATCCTCAAGCTCGATGATCGTGTCAAAGCTCATAGCTCAATGCCTCCACGGGGTTGAGCTTGGCGGCCCTGTAAGCCGGGTACAGGGTGGCCGCGACGCTCAGGGTCATAGAGAGCAGGGCCGAGCCGGCGAAGAGGCCGAGGAGCTCGACGGCCGGAACCTTGAGGACGATGTCGAAGCCCGTCGTGAATCCGGTGGACAGGAGGGCGGCGACGAGGCCCACGGCGTAGCCGGCGACCCCCCCGACGACGCCCTGGATGAAGGACTCGATCAGGAAGAGCATGAGGATGTGCCTGTCCATGGCTCCGAGGCACTTCATCGTCCCTATCTCCCTGTAGCGCTCGTAGACGGCGATGAGCATCGCGTTCGTGATGCCGACGACGGAGACGGCCAGGGCCACGAATACCAGCCAGTACTGGTATGTCTCCACGCTGAGGCGCGCCCCGCCTACCATCGCGTGGGCCCTGTAGAAGGCGTCGGTGAGCAGCAGCGTCGACAGGAAGGAGATGCCGAGGGCGATGGAGGCCATGTTGATGGAGGCCCTGTCCATGCGCCGCTTGATGTACCCGTATCCGAGCCTGATGGTGTCGATCAGAGTGAAGGAGACCCGGCCCACACCGGCAACCGGCCCGCTCATACGATCCAACCTATAAAACAAGAGGGGAAGATAAAGATATTCTCCCTCGGAGTCTTTGATAAAGGGCCGTGCGATACGTCATTGCAGGTCCTCGACCCGTCGCTGTTTACCATCACTTCTTCAGCTTGTCGTCTTGTGGTTATGCCCATTAAGGCGGCTAGGTAAATTATTGAAAAAAGATAATAAACATAAGCAGAGCCGATTGGCAGTGAAACCGCGGGTAAAATTTGCCCAATGAAACGAATAACAAGCAGGACTGCTAAAATGATTTTTGCTATGTCAAATTTCTTTTCCATGGTTATTGTTATTTTATATACATAATAAAAGATTTTTCAACCTCTTGGGGATTTAGTTCGATCGAATCTTATGTTTCTTAGTTGTTAATCGGTTGAAAAAGGGGTTCAGCCCCGGGTTCAACCGAGCTGAGAACCGATGCGGACGCCCGATGCATCAGGAGGTCTCAATGGTATTTTGCTAGTTGAAGTCGTCGTCTTCCCAGTCCTCTTCGTCCTCCCAGCCCTCTCCCCCCCCGCTCTCCTCTTCGTCTTCCTCTTCCCAGTTGAGGCAGTCGTAGCAGAGCTTGAGCTTGATGTCGCCGCACTCTTCGCAGAACTTGGCCTCGCATTTCGAGCACTCGTATACGGTGACGACCTCCAAGCCGCATATCTCGCAGATCGGCACTCTTGTAACACCCAGTGAGATCGGAGGAAAATAAATTGCTTATAAACTTTCTGAGGCTCTAGTCCAATACCTGAGGGGCTTCTACCCCTCGCAGACGGCCTTCCTGAGGAGGCTGGGGCCCATGTTCCCCCCGCTGATGATAACCCCGGTCTTACGGTTCCGGAACCTGTCGGGGTTCTCCAAGATGGCGGCGACGCCGACGGCTCCCGCTCCCTCGACTATGCGACGCTGACGAGCCAGCATCAGCCGGATGGCCATCACGATGGTCTCCTCCCTCACGAGGATGAAGTCGTCCACGAGGCTGCGGCAGAGGTCGAAGGTGATGGACCCCTCCTCGATGCCCCCGTGGAGGCCCTCGGCGACCGACTCCCCCAGCTCCATCTCGACGATGTGCCCCCGCCTCATGCTCTCGCACATCACCGGGGACGCGACGGACTGGACGCCCAGCACCTCGGCCCCGGGCAGGGCCCTCTTGAAGACGCTGCCGACGCCCGAGATGAGGCCTCCGCCGCCGACGGGCACGAGCACGGCGTCGAGGTCCGGCTCCTCCTCGACCATCTCGAGGCCGGCTGTCCCCTGGCCCGCGATGACATCGAGGTCGTTGTAAGCCGAGACGAAGGTCTTCCCCTCCTCCCGCTCCATCCGCCGCGCCAGCTTCTCCGCGTCCATGTACTCCTCCCCGTGCACCACCAGCTCCGAGCCGTAGCGCCTTATGGCATCCAGCTTCGCCTCCGGCGTGTTCCGGGGCACGACGATGGTCGCATCGACTCCGAGCATGCCAGCGGCGTAGCCGACCCCCTGGCCGTGGTTGCCGGAGGAGGCCGCCACGATCCCCCTCCCTCTCTGCCCCTCCGAGAGCTGCAGGATCTTGTTGAGGGCGCCCCTGATCTTGAAGGATCCCGTAAGCTGCAGGCTCTCCATCTTCAGCCACACCTCTCCGCCGCAGAGCTCGCTGAGGAAGGGGGAATGCTCGAGCGGCGTCTCCCTCACCCACCTGCGGACCCGCCCGCGAGCCTCGTAGACCCCCTTCAGCTCCATAGGGCACGTCAACTCCATTGGCAACCTTATTTATCTGACGAAGGTGTATTTCACCCTTGAACCTGCTTCGGGAGAGCAGCCCTTTGAGGCACGTCATCATCGACACGGACCCGGGCATCGACGACGCCCTCGCCCTGATGCTCGCCTTCAGCTCCCCCGAGATCGCGGTCGAGGCCGTGACGACGGTCGGGGGCAACGTCAGCCAGGAGAGGGCCCACGGGAACGCGCTGAAGATGCTAGAGTTCCTGGGCATCGGCGGCGTGCCCGTCGGACGGGGGGCTTCGAAGCCCCTCCTGAGGGAGGCCAGGGGCGCCGAGGAGTTCCACGGGGAATCCGGCCTCGGCGACGCCGTCCTGCCCGAGCCCGCGCTGAGGTCGGACGAGAGGTCGGCGGTCGAGCTGATCCTCGACGAGGCCGAGGAGCACGGGGAGGGGCTGACGCTCGTGGCCCTCGGCCCCCTCACGAACATCGCCTCCGCCGTTATCGCCCATCCCGGCTTGGTGGACGTGGTGGCCGGCCTCATCATCATGGGCGGGGCCTTCCACGTGACCGCCTACGGCCACGGCAACGTCACCCCCGTCGCCGAGTTCAACATCTGGCACGACCCGGAGGCCGCGAGGATCGTCTTCAGATCCGGGCTGCTGGTGACGGCGGTGGGCCTCGACGTGACCAGCAACCCCGACAGCCGCCTCACCAAGAGCCACCTCGAGGAGATGGAGAGGCCGAGGACGGAGAGAGCCCGGCTCGCCGCATCCCTCTGCCGCGGCCCCATCCGGCGGCTCGGCGGCCTCAGCCTCCACGATCCCATGGCCGTCGCCGCGGCCGTGGACCCAACCCTGGCGGAGACGGAGAGGCTCGTCGTCGATGTCGAGACCACGGGAGACCTGACGCGAGGGCAGACCATAACGGACAGGCGGGACCCCCGCGGGGCCGAGGTGGGGGAGGGAAACGTCGACGTCTGCGTATCCTTCGACAGCGGGCGGTTCCTCAGGCTGTTCATGGACCGCGTCGTCCGAGGATAGTGAGGGCATGGTCGACCT
>Ga0111229_121_pt1 | contig 17107 bp, 18 predicted proteins | sample DeeMarSWOR152_54_FD_80383 | JGI IMG/M metagenome (GOLD analysis project Ga0111229, IMG submission 80383) | Crenarchaeota group-15 archaeon DG-45 | reverse complement strand
CGGCAAGTGGATCTACCTGGATACCGAGGAGATCCTCGGACTGAACGTCGAGCTCGTGCCCTGAAACCCCCATTCTCTACAAAGCGGCTCCACGATCATCCAGGCTACCACGGGTTCCCCTTCAGCTTCAGGAGCCAAGCGAAGATGTTGGTTATGATGTGGATGGGGACGGTGGCGATGATGATGGCCACAACCCGGTCCCACGTGGGCCGCGGCGGCACGAGGGAGGCGAGAGCCAGGGCGGCGACGATGAAGCCGAGCTGGTCGGCGACGGGGAAGGGCGCCCCGGGCCTCAGCCCCAGGCGACGCTTCGCGAAGGCGATGATGAGGTCACCGCCGATGGCGCCGACGGCCATCAGGAGGCCCCTCATGGGCTCGAACTGCAGGAGGCCGACGGCCGTGCCGACGGCGATGCCGGAGAGGGTCCCCCGCACCGTCTTGTGGCTGCCGAGGAGGGGGCGTCCCCGCCAGGTGCGGCCGCCGTCGAGGGGGCTGCCGCCGCCGCAGATGACCGGCGCGGCGTTGGCGATGTAGGCGGGGATGTACATGTATATCGTCTCGGCCATCCAGAGCACGTCTTCCGCCGTCACCATCTCCCGTTCACGTCCGTCAGTCCCCTGTCGGTGATGCCGAACCTGCACGTCCCCCGGCCCTCGCCGGGCTTCTCCAGCGCCGCCTGCCGAACGCCCGCCCTGTGCGTCGTCTCCAGCCTCAGCACGGTGTCGGACCAGTACCGCAGGAGCCTCTGGGCCACGGGCTCCACCTGCGGCGCCGCGGAGTCGATGACGCTGTGGACCTGGCCCGCGAGGAGCACCGCCGCGTCCCCCGTCTTGGCCGTCTCCGAGAGGAGGCCCAGCTGCCAGTTCAGCTCCTTGTTGACGGTGAAGGTCCTCTCGGCGTCGCCCGCCTCGAGTCTGTAGAGCCCCGTGATGGAGTCGACGACCACGAGCCAGGCCCCGGATGCGCGGAAGGCGGGCAGCCCCTCGACGATCTCCGTCTGCTCCGTGAAGCAGCGGGGCCTCCAGATGAGGAGGCGCTCGAGCAGGGGGCCGCCGTCGATCCCGGCGATCTGCGTGAGGCGTGGGGTGGAGAGGCCGTCGTCGGCGTCGATGTAGAAGGCCCTCGACCCGGGTTCGGCCCGGAGATGGTTGATGACGCAGCTCAGGGCGATGGTCGTCTTCCCCGTCGAGGCCTCGCCGTATATTAGGGAGACCCCTCCGAAGCGGAAGCCGCCGCCGAGGATGCCGTCGAGGGCGTCGCATCCCGTGGACAGACGGCCGGTGCCGAGGTCCAGCTCCATCTCGCCATACCTTGAACTGACGGCCTTAAAAAGGTGCATCGACGCGCATCGCCCGCGCTCGTGAATCCAGGTGCGCGGCGACCGGGGGTCAAACCCACAGCGGCGCCTCGTTGATGGCCGCGCTTGGATGAAAAAAGGGGGGGTGGTCTAGGCCTTCTTGAACCTGGCTTCCAGGCTCTTCAGCACCGTCGGCAGGGTCGTGTACTCCATGGCGGCGGGGCCGAGGCGGGCCGGCTCGAACTCCCCCATCCTCCTGAGGGCGGCCGCCAGCTCCAGGGCCTCCCTCCTCGCCAGGTCGAAGCCGGGGTCGGCGAAGATGTCGGCGATCAGGGGCCTGCCCCCGTCGTCCGAGGCGATCTTGCCGTCGGCTATCTGGATGCCCAGGGCGACGAGCCTCGGCGGCCCGTCGAAGACGGTGCATCGGCTGTCCTTGAGGCCCACGGGCATCAGGGGGCCCCAGTGGCTCCCCCGCATCCATCCGGCGACGAGGTATGTGTGGAGGAGGGGGGCGGTGATCTCCCCCATGGCGGGGAACCCGCTCTGGCCCCGGACGAGGCAGACGGGGTCGTCCTTGCCGACGTACTTGCCGGCGATGAGGGCTAGCTTGGTGGTGCTCGAGGCCGCGGCGATCTCGCCGTCCTCCAGCCTGTGGATCCTGGAGATCATGTACCGCTCGGTGGTGCCGATGAGGGCGAGGAGGGAGTAGGACTCCTCCGGCGTCCTCAGGGTGACGCTCTTGCTCTCGATGGCGTCGAGGACCTCGAACTCGAAGCCCGCGGTCATACTGGGGTCGATGACGAGGCCGGCGGTGTTGAAGGGGTCGGCGAAGACCTTGTAGAGGAGGTAGTTGAAGGCGGCGGGCTCCGTCTTGTCGGCGGCGAAGACGACCATGGGGTCGCTCCGCCGTTCCTCGAACTCCATCTCGGCGACGCCCGGCCCCATGCCCCGGACGTTGCCGCTGAAGGCGTCCTTCAGCAGGTCCTGCCCGGCGCCGTAGAGCTTGAGGCTCCTCGCCTTGTCCGCCGCCGCCACGAAGGTATCCCAAGCCAGCTTGTGGACCTCCTCGCTGTTCTCCCCCCTGAAGTGGGTCATGAGGAGCTCGAGGTCGTCGCCGGCGTTGAAGACGTAGAAGCTGTTGATGAGGCCGGACTCCTTCGCCTCCGCGAGCCTCCCCTCGGCGACGTCGAAGAGGGGCCGGGGGACCTCCGTGTGCCCCGCGAGGCTGCCCACGTCGGCCTTGATCATCGAGACCGTGGTCTTGACCATCTCATGCGCCTCCTATTGGATAGGTGTCGGAGGGTATTTAATGTTGTTTTGTAGCCAAGCCTCCCCCACATTAAAATACACCTACGGCCCGCTTATCCGTGAGGTTCGATAAAATGCAGAAGGTCGAGGTCAGGTTCAACGAGCACTACGGCGACCCCCTCGTACCCCTCAGCTTCCCGGACGGGTGGAGAGTCGAGAGGGTCGAGATGGGGTGCAGCGGCGCGTCGCCCATGACGGACGAGGAGATCCGGGGCGCCCTTGACAGCGCCGTGGGAGCGCCCAGCATCGCCGAGCAGGCCCGGGGGAAGGGGGGGAGGATCGTGGTCACCTGCGACGACCTCTCCCGCCCGACTCCGGCCGGCCGGGTCTTCCCCTTCATCGTCGAGCAGCTCCACGAGGCGGGGGTCCCCGACGGCCGGATCTCCGTCCTGAGCTCCTTCGGCTGCCACCACCCCATGAACCTGGATGACTTCGCCCGGAAGCTGGGGGACGAGGCCGTCGCCCGGTACGACTGCGTCAACCACAGCCCCTTCGAGAGCTTCGAGAACCTGGGGCGGACGAGCCGGGGGACGCCCGTGCTGGTGAACAAGGAGTTCTCCTCCGCCGACCTCCGCATCTGCATCTCCGGCGTCAAGAAGCACCTGACGGCGGGGGCGGGGGGCGGGGGGAAGGCCGTCCTCCCCGGCGTCTCCTCCATGGAGACCATCGTCTACAACCACAGCATCGTCGACAACCGCCGCCCAGAGGACCGGCGGATCTGGCGGATCGGCGACAACCAGATGCGCTTGGACATGCAGGAGACCGCCCGCATGGCCGACCTCGACGTCTCCGTCAACTGCGTCTACGACGGCAGCCGCCGGCTCATTGGCCTCGCCGCCGGGGACGTGGACGACGCCTGGCACGAGGCCGTCCAGGAGTGCTACGGGGCCCACGCCTCGAGGGCGGCGGGGAGGGCGGATGTCGTCGTCGTGAACGCCTACCCCCAGGCGGACCAGGACATCGATTGGTGGGGGGCCCAGGCGTCCCTCAGGGAGGGGGGCACCGCCGTCGCCGTCCACCGCTACGGGCCGGGGGCGAGGCTCCTCCACTACAGGATCGAGCATATGGGCGAGCCGTGGAACCGGATGCAGGGGTACCCAAATAGGAGCTGGCCCGTCAAGCAGGCCGGGCACGTCATCGTCTACACGAGCAGGCTGTCCCGGAGGCAGATGCTCCGCTACAGCGACAGGGTCGAGTGGCTCACGAGCTGGGACGCCGTCTTGGGGAGGCTGCGGGAGCTCCACGGCGACGACGCCACCGCCGCCATCTACCCCTACGGGAAGATCCAGTTCGACGCGGAGAAGAACCTCCTCGCCCTCTAGGTCGGAGGACCATGCAGGGCCCACTCCGGGGCCCTCGCGTCGGGGACCGAGTCCCCCCGAGGCGAGTAGGGCTTGATGTCGACGATGGGCGACCCCTCGAGGGCGTCCAAGCCCCTGACCCGCAGCGTGCATCCCTCGACGGCCTCCAGCTCCACCACCGCAAGGCCCAGGGGGTTCGGCCGGGAGGGGCTGCGGCAGGCGAAGACCCCGGTGAGGGGCGCCCCCTCGTGCCTCCTAGGGAGGACCCGCAGCGTCTCACGGCTCTCCTCGTCGTCCCGCAGGTGCATCCAGTAGAGGACGATGAGATGGGAGTAGCCCTCGACGCCCAGGAGGCCGGGGCAGTACTCGGGATGGAGGCGGACGGCGGATGTTTCGCCGACGGACTCAACCACACCTATGAATCGGACCTCGACCCTTCCTCCCATCGACGGCTCCACCGAGGATAGACGGTCCTCCATCGGATTTAATCTCTTTTCTAGGGGAACCATTGAAGCCCTTCGGCTCGGCCAGGGGCCGGGGAAGAGGGGGGCTCGTCCTCGAGGGCCCGACCAACAACGACAGAGTGATTAATGCCATCAAAGGGCACTACGGCCCCCGGTCGGCCACTTCGGACCCTGAGCCCGGCCTTCCGGCGATATCCCGTCCGGGCCTAGCTGGGGCGGCTGTGGGCACCCTTTTTTATTGGGCATAGAGAGAGTAGGTGCGGAGGCTTCGTGTTGAGTTTCGACGAGGTCGTCTCCGAGGCGGAGCAGACGAGGGGGGAGGTGACGGAGCTCTGCTCCCGCCTCGTCCGGTTCAACAGCGCCCACCCCGAGGGGAGGACCGACGAGTGCGTCGCCTTCATCAGGGAGTACATGGACGGGCACGGGATAAGGAACAAGGTCCACCAGAATGATCCGCTGAAGCCCAACCTCGTGGCGGAAATCCCGGGGAAGTCCGGGCGGAAGATCCTCTGGGTGGGTCACCTGGACGTGGTGCCCGAGGGGAAGCCCGAGTCGTGGACCCATCCGCCGTACAGCGGGGCGGTAACCCCGGACGGGTTCATCCACGGCCGGGGGTCGAGCGACATGAAGGGGGCATGCGCCGCGGCCATGGTGGCGGCCCGGATTCTGGGCGGCCTGGATGAGCCGCCGGCGAGCGGCGTGGAGTTCTGGTTCACGGCCGACGAGGAGATCGGCGGTGGGGACGGCGCCCGGTGGCTGGCTGAGACGGGCCGCTTCGTGGGCGACGTCTGCGTCATCGGCGACGGGTACGGCGGTGGCCTGGACCATCCGAGCATCGACCTGGGGTGCAAGGGGAGCACGCCCGCCCGGCTCGTGGCCCGGGGGAGGACGGCCCACGGGAGCACGCCCTACCTGGGGGAGAACGCCATCTCGAAGCTGATGAGGGCGATACCATGGGTGGAGAGGATCGGGGAGCTCAGGCTGGAGCTGCCCCCGGAGCTGGAGGAGCCCATCCGGAGCTCGGTGGAGTTCATGCTGGCGACCCAGGAACTCGACGACGGGCAGAGGGAGGCGGTGAGGCGGATCTTCCACCACCCCTCGGTGAGCTGCAACATGATCAGCGGCGGCGTCAAGCGGAACGTGGTGCCCGACCACGCCGAGGCCGAGTTCGACATCCGGCTGACCCCCGGGAGCAGGCCCCTGGCGGTGAAGGAGCGGATAGAGGAGCTGGTGAAGGAGGCGGCGATACCCGGCGTCGAGGTCTCCGTCGCGGCCGGGGAGACGGCGGGCTACCACGAGCCCCCCGACACCGCCTTCGCGCGCCAGCTCGCGGAGACCGTCCGGCGGGTGACGGGGCGGAGGCCCGGCTTCAAGATCCTCACGGGGGGCACGGACGCCATCAGCATCAAGGGCCTCGCCGGCATCCCCTGCCTGGGGTACGGGACGTCCATGGTGGGGCAGGCCCACCAGCCCGACGAGCGCAACGCCGTCGAGAACCTGGTGCTCGGGGCCAAGGTCTACGCCGCCTTCCCCCTCCTCTACACGGGGTAGACGCCTCCCCAGTCTGAAGGTCAGCCGGCTCCCTGCTCCGGGCTGAGCCTCATCGACGCGCGATGAGCATGACCAGCGAGACTCCTATCCCCAGCAGTATGAGGCCGGCGGCGAAAAGGTTGTTCGAGGCCGGCTGGGGTCCTTCCACGTATTCTTTCACGCCCTCGTCGACGCACTCCGGTATCTCCGCGCGGTCCGGGTAGCCCCTGTCCTCCCAGATGCCCGCGTGGTCGTAGTCGACGACCTCGACGACCTCCACGAACTTCACCCACTTGTAGCCCCACCAGCAGGGGACCACGAGCCTGAAGGGGTAGCCCAGCCCCGGGGTGAGGGGCGCCCCGTCGGCCTCGACGGCGAGGATGGTGGTCGAGGAAAGGGCCTTCTCCATGGGGAGGCTGCTGACGTAGCCGTCCCCGGCGTGGAAGACGACATCCACGGCCTCCGGCCTCGCGCCGGCCATCTCCAGCAGGGTTGAGAGCTGCACTCCCCTCCATTCGTGGGTGCCGACCTCGAAGGGCGGGGGGCCGACGCAGACGCAAGTCGCGTCGACGGTGACCATCGGCAGCCCGGCGAACTCGCCGTAGGTGATGTTGACGGGTTGATCGACGGAGCCCAGGATGGAGAGGACCGGCTCGTCATCCACCTCCGCATCCGCGCCTGGAGCGCCGTGCCCCGTCGTGATCAGCGCCGAGAGGAGGAGCATCGAGGCGAGTATCATCCATCTCTTCAAGGTTCCCACTCTGAGGTCCCCTCAAATGGCCGAATATATAGGTTCCCAGCGACCCTCGAGCTCCGTATCCGAACGCTCCGCAGCCCTGGAGATTTGTTGCCGATGCCTCTCCTGGTTTCCCTGTCGAGGATACGGCGGTCAAGTTGCCATCGTTACGTTTATGAGGGTCAGGGGGAGTTATGGGGCTGTCATGAGCTCGAAGCTGCTGGTCATCATCGCCTCGGGGGAGAGGGAGACGGCCCGGACGGGCCTGATGTACGCCCGCAACGCCCTGAGGAACGGCTGGATGGAGGACGTGAAGGTCGTCTTCTTCGGGCCCTCGGAGAGCCTCGTCGTCGAGGACGATGAGGTGGCGGGGATGGCGAGGGACGTGGCCCTGGCGGGGGAGTCCTTCGCCTGCAAGGCCATCTCGGACAGAGAGGGCCTCTCGGAAGGGATAGGGAGGCTCGGCGTGAAGGTGGAGTACGTCGGCTCCATCATCTCCAACCTCATCAAGGACGGCTATGCCCCCATGGTTTGGTGAGCACGTCGCCGCGTTGAACAACATCACCTGGGAACCGTCCCTCGCGCCATTCGGGGCCTGATGACACGTTTAATAGCCGCCCTCTTTCAATATCGGTTGAGTGATTGGGTTGGCCCGGGACCCCGTCTGCGGGATGTATGTCGATGAGAAGCACGCAGCCTGGACGGCGGAGGTCGACGGCAGGACCTACTACTTCTGCAGCGAGCAGTGCATGCTCACCTTCGTCCAGCCCGAGATGGAGCGCCGCAACCTGAAGCGCCTCGTCGCCCTCAGCCTCGCCCTGGGGCTCGCGACCATGGGCCTCAGCTTCTACCCCGGAGCGCTTCCGCTGCTGCCGAGGAACCTCTGGCTCTTCCTCCTCGCGACGCCCGTCCAGTTCGTCGCCGGCTGGCGGTACTACCGAGGCACATGGGGCGCGGCGAGGGCCCGAACGATGAACATGGACACCCTCATCGCCGTGGGCACCACCACCGCGTGGGGGTACAGCACCCTCGTCACCTTCCTCCCCGGCCTAACCCCGAGCCGCGACGTCTACTTCGACACGGCGGCCCTCATCATCGCCCTCATCCTCGTCGGCAAGCTGCTGGAGGAGATCGCCAGGGGGAGAGCCTCGGAGGCCGTGCGGAGGCTCCTCGACCTCCAGCCCCCCATGGCCCGGGTCATCCGGGAGGACGGGTCCGAGGAGGAGGTCCCCGTCGAGACGGTGATGCCGGGCGACATCCTGCTGGTGAGGCCCGGGGAGAAGGTGCCGCTCGACGGCGTGGTGGTGGAGGGGGCCTCCTCCGTGGACGAGAGCATGATCACCGGCGAGAGCGTCCCCGTGGCGAAGGGCGTGGGGGACCCGGTCATCGGCGCCACCATCAACGAGGAGGGGGCCCTCAAGGTGGAGGTGACCCGCATCGGGATGAACACCACCCTCAACCAGATCGTGCAGATGGTGGAGGAGGCCCAGCTCAGCAGGGCGCCCATCCAGAGGCTCGCCGACACCGTCGCCGCCTACTTCGTCCCCGCCGTCCTCATCATCGCCGCGGCCGCCTTCGCCGGCTGGTACCTCGTGGCGGGGGCCGGCTTCGGCTTCAGCCTCACCGCCTTCATCGCCGTCGTCATCGTCGCCTGCCCCTGCGCCCTCGGCATCGCGACGCCGACGGCCATCCTCGTTGGCGCCGCCAAGGGGGCGGAGAACGGCATCCTCATCAAGGGCGGCGACCACCTGGAGAAGACCCGGGAGCTCCAGGCCGTGGTCTTCGACAAGACGGGGACCCTGACCAGGGGCGAGCTGGCGGTGACCGATGTCGTCGGCGGCGACCCCGAGGGGCTGCTGAGGGCGGCGGCCTCCCTGGAGCAGATGTCCGAGCACCCCATCGGCGAGGCCGTCGTCGGGCTGGCGAGGGAGAGGGGCCTGGCCCTCGCGGAGCCTGGGGAGTTCGAGGCGTTGGCCGGCCTGGGGGTGAGGGGGGTCGTCGACGGCAGGCCCATGGTCGTGGGCACCCTCCGGCTGATGGAGGAGTTGAAGATCGAGATGGACGGCGAGCTGCGGGCCCGGGCCGGGGAGCTCTTCGACCGGGGGATGACCCTCGCCTTCATCGCCGTCGACGGCAGGGTCGCCGGCATAATAGCGGTGGCGGACAGGCTGAAGGAGAACGCCGCCGAGGCCGTGGCGCGGCTTAGGAAGATGGGGCTGCAGGTGGTCATGATCACCGGGGACAACAGGCGGACCGCCGAGGCCATCGCCAGGGAGGCGGGCATCGACCGGTACATGGCCGAGGTCCTGCCGGAGCAGAAGGTGGACGAGGTCAGGCGGCTCCAGGAGGAGGGCCTCGTGGTGGCCATGGTCGGCGACGGCATCAACGACGCCCCCGCCCTCGCCCAGGCCGACATCGGCATCGCCCTGGGCAGCGGCACGGACGTAGCCCTGGAGACCGGCGGCATCGTCCTCATCAGGAACGACCTGATGGATGTCGTCGCCGCCATCGAGCTGAGCAAGCGGACCTACGCGAAGATCAAGCAGAACCTCTTCTGGGCCTTCGCCTACAACGTCGCCCTCATACCCGTCGCCGCCGGCGTCCTCCGGCCCCTGGGCATCGTCATGGACCCCGTCTTCGCCGCCGGGGCGATGGCCTTCAGCTCCGTCACCGTCGTCTCCAACTCCCTCCTCCTCCGCCGGTTCGAGCCCGGGAGGTGACCCCATGGAGGCGGAGGACCGGCTCGCCACTAAGAAGATCCCCATCGTCCGCATGGAGTGCCCCACCTGCATACCCCTCCTCGAGCGGGAGGTCCAGAGGCTGGAGGGAGTGGAGGAGGCCCGGGGCAGCTACGTGACCAAGACCCTGAGGGTGACCTACAACCCGGCCCGGGTCGACCTCCGGGAGATAGAGGCCGCCATCGAGCGCCTCGGCTACCGCATCGCCTACAAGAGGTACCCGGGCGTCGCCTCGCGGATCAGGGGGCTGCTCGGAAGAGAGAAACCCAGCGGGATCAGGAGCTTATCGGATGATGAGTTCCCCGATAGGGTCCTGAAGGCCCCGAGGCCCGTCGCCGTCCTCTTCGCGACGCCGACCTGCCCCACGTGCCGAGGCCTCAAGCTCGCCTACGAGGAGGCCGCCGAGGGGCTGGAGGGGGAGGCCGACCTCTACGAGATGGACATCGCCTCCACCGAGACGTGGCGCCGCTACGACATCCTCGCCATCCCCATCATCCTCGTCTTCCGCGGCGGCGAGGTGGCGGAGAGGCTCGGCCCCTTCCCCCGGCGGGAGGAGATAGAGGGGGCGCTGAAGAGATAGACCCTTCGGACGATAAAACTTAAACAGTCCTTACAAGTGTAGGAGTCTAATCAGGCGGATAGCCCAGATGGAACGGCTTCATCACAACGGCGTCCTAACCCCCCCCAGGTACGAGGGGCGGGACCTCGCCGTCAGGGTGCGGGGCGAGAAGGTCAGGCTGACGCCCGAGCAGGAGGAGATGGCCGTGGCCTGGGCGAGGAAGATGGGGACGCCCTACGTGGAGGACCCGGTCTTCGCCGGCAACTTCCACAGGGACTTCTCCGCCAAGCTGGGCATGGAGGTGGAGCTGGGGGACGTCGACTTCTCCGAGGTGCTGCGGGCCGTCGAGGAGGAGCGGGCCCGGAAGGCAGGCCTCAGCAGGGAGGAGCGGAAGCGTCAGGCGACCGAGCGGAAGGCGCTGCGGGAGGCGAACAGGGAGCGTTACGGCCTCGCGCTGGTGGACGGCGTCGAGATGGAGGTCGGCAACTACACCGCTGAGCCCAGCTCCATCTTCATGGGCCGGGGCGGCCACCCCATGCGGGGGCGGTGGAAGGAGGGGCCAAGGGAGGGGGACATTGAGTTAAACCTATCGCCGGACGCCCCCAGGCCGCCGGGCGACTGGAAGGACATCATATGGCAGCCGGATGATATGTGGATAGCCCGATGGCGAGATAAGCTCGGCGGCAGGATGAAGTACGTCTGGCTGTCGGAGTCGTCGGCCCTCAAGCAGAGGAAGGATATCGAGAAGTTCGATAAGGCGAGGGAGCTCAGCAAGAGCCTGGAGAAGGTTCAGCGGCACATATGGGATAACCTAGACGCCGACGACATCAGGCTGAGGAAGACGGCGACGGTCTGCTACCTCATCGACCGTCTCAAGTTCAGGGTGGGCGACGAGAAGGACGAAGAGGAGGCGGATACCGTCGGCGCCTCCACCCTCCGGCCCGAGCACGTCCGTTTCAACGGCGACGGCACCGTCACCTTCGACTTCCTCGGGAAGGACTCCGTCCCCCACGTCATCTGGGCCGAGCTTCCGGAGCCGGTCATCGGGAACCTGAAGGGGTTCAGCGCCGACGCCCGGTCCACCCTCTTCGAAGGCGTCGACTCAAAGAGGGTCAGCGTCTTCCTCGACGAGGTCATTACCGGCTTGTCCGCGAAGGTCTTCCGGACCTACTACTCATCAGAGGCCGTCGAGAAGGGGCTGAAGGAGAACAAGATCGGCAGGGGCGACCCGGACCACGTGAAGAGGCACGCGGCGACCATGGCCAACCTCGAGGCCGCCAAGGTCTGCAACCACAGGCGCACCATCCCCAAGACATGGGAGCGCTCCCTCCAGAGGAAGATGGAGCGGCTGGAGGCGAGGAGAGCTAAGGCCGAGGAGGCCACGAAAAAATACAGGGATGGGATGAGGGAGGCGGAGCGGAAGCACCGTGAGCGCCTAGCCGGGTACGAGAAGAAGCTGGCGGAGCACGAGGAGAAGCTCAAGCAATACCGGGAACAGCTGGAGGCGAGGGAGCGGCAGGGGAGATCCACGAAGGGATTGAGGAAGCGCATAGCCTCCAAGAGGAAGGCCATCAAAAACCAGAGGGAACGAATCAGAGAGCTGAAGAAGAGGCACGCCGACAGGACGCAGAGGCTGAAGGAGCAGACGACGAAGCGCAGGCAGGGGGATCAAGCCTACATCGAGAAGCTGAAGCTTCAGATCGAGGCCCAGAGGGAGACCCGGGACTACAACCTGGGGACCTCCCTAAAGAGCTACATCGACCCCCGCATCTACTACCTCTGGGGGAGGCGGGTGGGCTACGACTGGAAGGACTACTACCCGAAGGCCCTCAGGGGCAAGTTCAGCTGGGTGGAGGAAGTCGACCCCGACCTCCGGCTGAGGTACGCCGCCGGGACGGAGGCGTGATCCAGCCCCGCTCACCTTAAATCGTCGAGGCCCCATTCGTACGTGAGGCCTTTGATATGAGGAACCTCGTCAAGCGCAGGCTGAGGGCGGGGAGGCCGAGCATCGGCACCTGGATCAGCGTCGGCCACCCCGACGTGGCCATGTACCTCGCCGACCTCGGCTTCGACTGGCTCGTCTGCGACATGGAGCACGGCCCCTTCGGCCCCGAGACCTACCACTTCATGGCCCAGGCGATGCTCTACAACCGGGAGAGCTGCATGCCCATGGCCCGCATCCCCTGGAACGACCTCGTCTGGGCGAAGAAGGCCATGGACGCCGGCGCCACCGGCCTCGTCATCCCCAGGATCGAGACCGAGGAGATGGCCAGGGACGCCGTCCGGTTCATGAAGTACCCGCCCGTCGGCGAGCGGGGGGCCGGCCCCAGGCTGGCGGCCTTCCGGGACCCCGACTACTTCGAGACGGCCAACGAGGAGACCCTCGTCGTCGTCATGATCGAGACCCGGCTGGGCATCGAGAACATCGACGATATCTTCTCCGTCGACGGCGTGGACGCCAGCTTCATCGGCCCCTCGGACCTCTCCCTCGACATGGGCATCCACCGCCAGTACGGGAGCCTCGACTTCGAGGCCGCCCTGGATCGCATCGTCGAGGCCGGGGAGGAGCACGGCGTCGCCCCGGGGATGCACTGCACCGTGAGGCCGGGGCCGACGAACATCAACGACGCCATCGAGCGGGGCTTCAGGTTCTGCGCCATAGACAGCGACGTCGCCTTCATGAGGGCGGGGGCAACCCAGGCCCTGGAGGGCGTCGAGGGCTGGGAGCGCCTGGAGGAGGCCGAGGAGACGGAGCTCTAGCCCGATTCCGCCCCCGTCGAGATGACGAGCCGCCTGCCCTCCGTCAGGGCCCGGGCGACCTTCTCCCTGGCCTGATGGAGCAGCCTCCACACGGTGCCCCGGGAGACGCCCATGCGGCCGCCCGCCTCCTCCTGGGATAGGCCCTCCAGATCCACGAGGCGCAGGGCCTCCAGCTCCTCCGGCTCGAGGACTATGGGGGGCTCGCCGCCCGCGGCGGGTTGAGGCAGAAACGCCTCCGCGACGGGCCTTTCGCCGATGTAGACCGGCGTGGGCATGCGGCCCCTGCTGCCCCGCCTGCGCCGCCGTCTCCTAGGCATCATCAATCGTCCGAGTCGTCTCCGGAATATTTATATTTTTGTGTTCATATGAACAAAATGGGATCTGTGCCTATGCACGGAATACCCATGGAGGTGTGAGAAAGAGAATGGGATGGAGACGAGGAGGAGGTGGACGGAGCGGACCATGGCCGGGGAGAGGCCCCTTCAGCTACCTGCCGCCGTGGCAGAGGCCTGGATGGCTGTTCGGTTACGGCAGAGGAATGGGCTACGGCAGGGACCTCGGATACGGCTACGGATACGGGGGAGGCCAATACAATCCCTCGGTATGCCGGAGGTTTCCGTGGCTCCCAAGGTGGTGGTGGGCCCGCCCTGGCGCCTACGGGTACGGAGCTCCCTATTGGCCGGATTACGCGGGCTATGGCTACACCGGATATGATTACCCGCGCAGGCCCTACCCCAGCTATGGAGCGACATACCCCCGGTACTGGTAGAGGACTGAGCTGATATGTCGTCAATAAGGAGGACTCGGAGGTATCCTCCTACAGGATACCCGTCCGTCTATCCACCAGTGATGTGGCCCCCGCCTTGGGTCGGATATCCTCCCCCGCAAGGGTATCTTCCCGCTTATCCCATGGCCCAGGCTCCTGAGGCCGAGCTTGAGATGCTCCAAGGATTCAAGGAGCAGCTCGAGGGGGAGCGGGATGCAATTACCCAGGAGATAGAGGGGCTTGAGTCAAGGATCGAGGAGCTGACGAGGATGATTGAGGAGGGCGTGCCTCCCTCGTCCGCCCCGTACTTCGGCCCTATGCCCTTCTGGGGGCCGGCTCCATATGGGCCTGCGCCGCAGCCTGAGCAGGAGAGGCTGATGCTGGAGCAACAGGCGGAGGCGTTGGAGCAGCAGATAGAGGCCATAAAGAAGCGGCTCGAAGAGCTGCGCCGAGGAGGATAGCCGAGTGAAGGTCGCCGTATCCTCCACAGGCGGAAGCCTCGACGCGGCAGTGGACCCGCGGTTCGGCCGGTGCCCCTACTTCGTCGTCGTGGATACCGAATCCTTGGCCTTCGAGGCCGTTCCTAATACCAGCATGGGAGCGTCGAGCGGCGCCGGCATCGGGGCCGCCCAGCTCATCGCTGAGAGAGGCGTGGAGGCGGTGATAACGGGGAGCGTAGGTCCTAACGCCATGGCCGTCCTCTCCCAGGGAGGCATCAAGATGATGACGGGAGCCTATGGAAGCGTCAGGCAGGCGGTGGAGGCGTTCAAGCGAGGCGAGCTCAAGGACGAACCCGCCGCCGGATTCGGGCGGGAGAGCTTCTACGGGGGGCGCGGCGGCCGCGGCATGGGCGTGGGGCGAGGCATGGGGATGGGAAGAGGCATGGGTATGGGACGCGGTATGTACACGTATCCGTCTCAGCCGCCGATGATGACGCCTCAGCCGGGCTCCATGACCAGAGATCAGGAGGCGGAGGCCCTCACCCGGCAGCTTAAAGAGCTGGAGGGTCAGTTGGAAGAGGTGAAGAGGAGGCTGGAGGAACTGAAGGGGGCGAGACCATGAGGCTCGCGGTGCCCACGAAGGGGAGCCGCGGGATGAGGGACGTGGTCTCCGACGTTTTCGCCAGAGCCGCCACCTTCACCATCATCGACGTGGTCGACGGCAAGGTAGAGGAGGTCAGGGTGGAGGAGAACGCGGCCTCCGGCCTGGAGCAGGGCGCGGGCCCTGTGGTCGCGAGGACCCTCAAGGAGGGCGGGATCGACGCCGTCATAGCCGGAGAGCTGGGCCCCGGGGCGACCACGCTGCTGGAGATGGGCGGCATCAAGGTAGTTCGAGTGTCCCCGGGTTTAAGGATCTCCAAGGCCGTGGAGAAGGCCCTGAAAGAGCTCTAGAGGGCCCTTTGACGCCTGTGGCCCCACGTTCGCGTCACGAGATTACGCAAAAAATTGCCGCGGCATCTCTCCAACCCGCGTCGACTTCGCTGCAGCCATGTATCTGAGCCGGAACGGGCTGAGCTTAACGGCGTCGTTACATCAACAAATTTGTGCCTTCTCGCTCGGGGCTCTCGTCCAGAGAACCAATCATCCTCGGGAGATATCAGGCAATTCGTTGAAAAAAAGGGGGTATCGCAAGGCCCGCGTCTAAGCCAACCGGGCCCTGCGAGCGCGTTATAATCGCTATTTCGATCGATCCTAGCTGACCTTGGCGGTCCTCAGCTTGTACAGGCGCAGGGGCTCGACCTCCCAGCGCTCGCCGCAGTTCGGGCACTTTACGTCGTACGTGACATCGAACTCGGTTCCGCACTTCTTGCATTTATACTTCATACCCTCGACCTCCTCCGAGGAGATATTTATTTAAAGGAAAGATATATACGTTTCACATATATTATATATATGGGCATGTAGGTTGAATTGTTTTATATATTTATCATCGCCGACTCCGGTGCACCAGGCCATTTTCCCGGGCGGGGGCATGATACAATCACGTGAGACTCGGGTTCGGGCACATGAAACCGAGAATGACGAGGCGTCGGGGCTGGGTCATTAACGGGGAATTTGGTCTAGATTGCATAATTGGCGCATCGATTCGGCGTCATGATCCAAATAAATAACGATTCGATTCCGATATATATTTTTATGATAACATATAAATGAACATGGTGTTATTTCATGGTTGAATATGAGATGGAACAGAGGAAGATAATGGCGCTCGGCAAATCCTCGTTGGTCATCACCCTCCCCAAGTACTGGCTGGAGATGAACAACCTGGGCCAGGGCGACCATGTCTCCCTGACCGTGCAGCACGACCTCTCCCTGGCCGTTCAGCCCAGCTCCAGGGCCGTGGAGGACGGGGGCGAGATACACCTCAACTTCAAGGCGAACGAGAGCGAGGATTCCATCATCCGCCGGATAATCGGTAGCTACCTGAACGGGTATTCGAACATCAAGCTGACGTCCGAGAAGATCTTCACCGTCAGGCAGCAGAGGGCGATAAGGGGCGTCGTCAGCATGCTCTTCATGAGGATCATGGAGTCCGAGGCGAGCAGCGTCGTCCTACAGACCCTGATCGACGAGTCGAGGGCCTCCGTCTTCTCGGGCATCGAGCGGATGCACGTGATCACCAGCTCCATGTGCCGCGACACCCTGAACTCCATGAGGAACTGGGATGGCGACCTCGCGAGCTCGGTGGTCTCCCTCGAGGACGACGTCGACCAGTTCATGTTCTTCCTCCTGCGGCTGGTCCGGACCGCCGCTCTCAGGCCCTCCCTGGCGAGCCAGCTCGGCCTCGACCCCCTCGACTGCCTGGACTGCCAGACCCTCGTGCACAGGATCGAGTCCGTGGCCGACCACACGACGAGCATCGCCAACAACGTCATCTCCCTCATAGAGAGTCACGTCGTCATCCCGGGCGCCGTATTGGGGGCTCTGATGAGGGCCGCGGAGATCGCGTTCGGCGCGTACGACATGGCGGTTCAGTCCTTCCTCTCGAAGGACGTCTCCCACTCCAATGAGATCATCGACAATCAGAGGGAGATCGAGGAGCTTCGCAAGAAGATCCTATCCCTTCAGATCCTGAGCGAATACGAGGACGCATCCGTCGTGTACCCCATAAGCTCCATCAGGGAGAGCATCGAGAAGATCGGGGATTACGCCGCGGACATCGCCGAGCTGACGATCGACCGCACCTACAAGGTCGGGACCTCATACGGCCCTCCGGATAAAGAGCTCGCGATCTAAAACATCCTTCCGTAAGCCTGAAAGTCCGCAAATACGTTCATCCAAGAGCGTGCTTAACGAGAAAAATATTATAGTGTTAGATTCTACCGTTGTTGATTAATTAATGGCTTTTAGGTTCCTGAGGGAGCTTGGGGCTGTCTGGAGACGGCAGCATAGCAACTGGAGGACGGTGGTCACCCGCCAAGTCTTCAAGCGCTTCTTCGACCAGATGACCCTGCAGTACTCCAGCATCTACATACGCGAGCTAGGCGCCTCCCCCGTGGAGCTCGGGGCGGTCAACAGCGCGTCGGGCCTTGGCAGTACGATCGTATCCCTGCCCCTGGGATTGGTACAGGACCGGTACAGCGTCAGGAAGATATACCTGTCAGGCATCGCCCTGCTGACGCTTGTGCCTCTGCTTTACGCCGTCGCC
>Ga0111229_165_pt1 | contig 17427 bp, 14 predicted proteins | sample DeeMarSWOR152_54_FD_80383 | JGI IMG/M metagenome (GOLD analysis project Ga0111229, IMG submission 80383) | Crenarchaeota group-15 archaeon DG-45 | reverse complement strand
CATGGACTGCTCCTTCACGTTCTCGACGAGCTTCCTGGAGATATCCCGGATCCGGCCGGGATCATCCATGGGTATCTCACGCTTACCCCGGGCGACGGCGATGGCCTTGAGCCTCTTCGACCCCATGACGGCGCCGAGGCCGTTGTGAGAGGCCGAGTGGCCGTGGTCGAAGAACACGCCAGCGAACTTCACCAGGTTCTCCCCGGCCGGGCCGATGGAGGCGACGGACATATCGCGCTCACCGCATCCGTGCTCGCGCTTCAACTGATCGGCGGTCTGGTACGTGTCCAGCCCCGAGAGGCCGTCGGCTTCCCTCAGCTCCGCCGACTCCTCATCCACGTACAGGTACCGGAGGCCCTTGGCTGAGCCGCGGATGACCATCCCGTTCAGGCCGCACAGCCTGAGGAACGCCCCGAAGAAGCCGTTTGCCTGGCTGCATCCGGCCCCGTTGGTGAGGGGGCCCTTGGAGACGACGGAGACGGACCCCGACCCGCCTATGGGGGTGGCGTTGAGGGGGCCCGCGGCGAGGATGAGCCGGTTCCGGGGGTCGGACCACCCGATGCCGGGGGGGACCTCTTCGTACAGGAACTTCGCCCCCAGCCCCGTTCCGCCTATGAACTGCCTCAGGACGGTCTCGGGCAGCGTCTCTCGCTTCGTTCGCCCATTATCCAGGTCGACCCTCAGGACGGCCCCGGCATACTCCCCTGTCATTTCGCATGCACAGAGAGTAATTGATAAGTTAAATATAATAACGTATCGTGACCCAGTAACTCGGGTATCTCTGTTGAACGTATCAAAGAGAGGATCCAAGATCACGATCACATGGAGGAGGGAGGATCCCGAGGACGTCGATGAAGCGAGGAAGTTCTTCACGAAGCTGACCATGCAGGGCTGGCTCGCGGCGAGGCGCGACGGCGCGAGCCGGAGGGTCCTGGGTTTCAACCCGGATCTCGGGGAGCTCCTGTTCATACCCCTCTCAGAGGGGGGCTAGGCCGGCGCTGGACGAGCGATGAGCTTCATTAATAAGCTCTAACACAGTAGGTCTCGCGGTCGTGGGAGCGTTGGGGGACCGGGGGACGACGGTGACGCATGAGAGCTCCATGGGGGCTTACGAGCGCCTCCTGAGAGATCCGCCCGCGGGGCCGGAGGCTCCCCTCAGGCCTCGGCGGCCGGATGCCTACTCCGTCGATGGCAGGGGCGTCGTGGCGGTCGTCCGGTCGAAAAGCCGGGTCGAGGGGATAAGGGAATCCCTCAGGTTGATCGGCGGCGTCGAGCCCATCATGGAAGGGGTCGAGGGCGAGATCCTGATCAAGCCTAACTGCAACACCGACGACCCCTTTCCGAGGGACACCCACCCGGAGACCGTCAGGGCCATCGCCGAGAGCCTCCTCTCCGCCGGGTTCCCGGCCGAGCGCATCATCATCGGGGAGATATCGGGGAGGGCCAGGGGCCTCCCCACCCGCCACACCATGCGGAACCTCGGGATCACGGGGGTGGCCGAGGACCTCGGCCTGCGGATCAGCTGCTTCGAGGAGGAGGGGTGGGTGACCGTCAGGCCCCCGGGGGGCGGGGCCTGGCCGGACGGCATCAAGATACCCAGGCGGGTCCACGAGGCGGGCCGGGTGATACTGACGCCCATCATGAGGCCCCACAGCAACGCCACCTTCACCATATCCCTCAAGCTGGCCGTGGGGATGATCGACGCCGTCGGCCGGGAGTGGCTGCACGACGGGGAGGCCTTCTACGAGAAGATGGTGGAGCTCAACCTGGCGTACTCCGCCGACCTCGTGGTCGCCGACGCCACCAGGATATACGTCGATAGCGAGGCATTCCACGACGTGGCAGAGCCCGGCGTCATCATCGCGGGGAGCAGCAGGGTGGCGGCCGACGCCGTCTCCGTCGCCCTCATGAAGCATTACGGGGCCCACGGGGCCTCAGACAGGCCGGTTATGGAGCATGAGCAGTTCACGATCAGCGAGGGGCTCGGCTTGGGCTCGCCCAGGCTGGACGGGTTCGACCTGAGGACCTCGAACCTCGCGGGGGACGAGGGCTTCGACGAGCTGGTCTCCCGCATCAGGAAGGAGCTGACGGGGTAAAGCCGAGCACGCGGGATGGCGACGCCCCGAGGCGGAGGCGCAAAAGCTCGTTTTCCGTTATTTATGCAATATGAGGAAGAGGGGACTCCGTTGGGGAGCCTTAAATATTTTCCACGGGGTTGATGGATCGGAGCGGAGGAGGTTTTGAGCGCCGATCTCAGGGGGAGGGTCCTCGAAGAGGTCGATTCTCTGAGGGACGAGATCACGCGGATGGGGGACTACATCCACGCAAACCCGGAGCTGGGGTACCAGGAGAGGAAGGCCGCCGAGAGGCTGACCTCGGAGCTCCGAAGATTCGGGTTCGAGGTCGAGAAGGGCATCCACGGCATGGAGACCGCCTTCAGGGCTGAGCTGCCGGGCAGGGGCCCGGGCCCGAAGGTGGCCCTCGTGGCCGAGTACGACGCCCTCCCCCCGCCCATAGGCCACGGCTGCCAGCACAACCTGATAGCGGCGATGAGCGTGGGCGCCGGCATGGCCATGAGCGGGCTGATGCCGGAGCTCGATGGGACCCTCTGCGTCCTCGGGTCGCCCGCCGAGGAGGGCATCGTGGACGGCTGCGGCGGCAAAGTCCTCATGATCGACGAGTTCAGGGGGATGGACGCCGCGATGATGATCCATCCCTACGACATCACCACGGGCGGCGCCCCGCCCACCTGGAACAGGGAGGGCCTCGAGATCGAGTTCCAGGGCGCCCCCGCCAACGCCGGGAACGCCGAGGACGCGAGCAGGGGCGTCAACGCCCTGGAGGCGTGCATGCTGTTCTGGAGCGCCGTCAACGCCTACAGGCCCCACATCAGGGAGGGGGCCAGGGTCTTCGGCATCATCACCGAGGGGGGCACATCCCCCAACATCGTCCCGGCCCGGGCCGTCACCAGGCTCCAGATACGGGTGCCCACGTACCCCTACTTCCTGGAGGTCGTGGAGAAGGTGAAGAACTGCGCCCGGGGGGCGGCCCTCGCCCTGGGGGCACAGGTGAAGATGAGGGCATACGCCAACAGGTACCTGGCCTTCGTCCCCAACCATACGCTGGCCGCGGCCTACGAGAGGAATCTGAGGTCCCTGGGCGTGACGGCCGAGGAGCCCTACAAGATGGGAGGGGTCACCGACATGGGGAACGTGAGCCACGCATGCCCCTCGATACAGCCGTACCTGGCGACGGCGCCGAGGGGCACGACATGGCACTCCTCCGAGGCGGCGGGGCTGGCCGTCTCCCAGATGGGGCACGACGCCGCCATCGTGGGGGCGAAGGCCCTCTGCCTCACGGCCCTGGACGTATTCACGGGGGCCGTCGACGTGGGGAAGATGAGGAGGGAGTTCGAGGAGGCCAGGGCGGGGCTGACATAGCCTCAGCCGGCGGGACGGGGCATCTGGAAGGTCGGAGAACATATCTTTTATACATGAACAACCTAGCCTCGCGTTAGAGGGGGTTCTGAATAGATTGTCTGCGGATCTGGTTTTGTCCAACGGCAAGATCGTGACGGTCGACGAGGGGGAGTCCATCGCGGAGGCGGTCGCCGTCAAGTTCGGCAGGATACTGGCGGTCGGCTCGAACGACGAGATAGAGAGGCTGGTCGGCGATGGGACGGAGGTCATCGACCTCGGGGGGAGGACGGTGATACCCGGCCTCATCGACTCCCACTGCCACATGGCGAGCTCGGGGAAGCTGAGGATGCTGACCGTCGACCTCAGCGAGGAGGCCGGGGTCAAATCCATAGCCGACATCCAGGCGAGGATCGCGGAGAGGGCGAGGGCGACGCCTAGGGGCCAGTGGATCATAGGGATGCAGGAGGACGACGCGAAGCTGGCGGAGAAGCGGCATCCCACCCGGTGGGAGCTGGACGAGGCGACACGGGACCACCCGGTCTTCATCTCCACCGTGGGCGGCCACTTCTACATGGTGAACAGCAGGGCCCTGGAGATGGCCGGGGTGACGAAGGAGACGCCCGACCCGGTCGGGGGGAAGTTCGACAGGGACCCGGAGACGGGGGAGCTGACCGGCGGCCTCCACGAGAAGGCGACGGATGTCGTCATGCCCGAGGGGCCCTTCAGGGTCGAGACGACCAGGGAGATCGCCGCCGAGGGGGCGAGACGGATGCTCATGGACTGCGCCGCCGCCGGCCTCACCATGGTCTACGACATGGCCATGGACGGGGCGGAGATCAGGGCCCTGCTGGACCTGAAGAACCGCGGGGAGCTCCCCATCAGGGTAAGGATAGATGTCCCCATCGAGCTCTTCCCTGAGATGAACAAGGTGGGCATATACCGGGGCATGGGCGATAACTGGGCGAGGATCTGCGGCCTCAAGTTCTTCTTCGACGGGGCCATCTCAGCCCGGACGGCCGCCGTCTCCGAGCCGTACCTCAACCAGCCCGACTTCTACGGCGTCTGGGCGACGACCCGGGAGATCGCCACGAGGACCATCATGGAGGCCTACGAGGCCGGGTACCGGATCTCGGCCCACGCCAACGGGGACAGCGCCATCGAGATGTTCCTCGACATCATGGAGGAGGCCCAGGCGAGGTATCCCCGGGAAGACCCCAGGAACAGGGATATCCACTGCACCGTCGTGAATCCGGAGCTGGTGGCCCGGATCAGGGAGCTGGGCATCCTGCCGACCATCTTCGGGCCCTACCCGTACTACCACGGGGACAAGCTCATCCCCGCCTTCGGCGAGAAACGGCTCGAGTGGATGTTCGCGGCCCGCAGCTTCCTCGACGCCGGGGTGAAGGTCGCCGCCCATTCCGACCACCATGCAGGGCCCTATCCGCCGCTGATGGGGATCCACGCGCATGTCAACAGGGTGACGAAGGCCGGGAGGCCCATCGGCCGGAGCCAGAGGGTGTCGGTGATGGAGGCGCTGAGGCTGTACACGATCAACGCGGCGTACCACTCCTTCGACGAGGACGCCCTGGGCTCGATAGAGCCCGGGAAGCTCGCCGACTTCGTCGTCCTGGGGGAGGACATCCTGACGGTGCCGCCGGAGACCATCATCGACATCCCCGTCGACATGACCATAGTCGGCGGAGAGGTCGTGCACAAGAGAGAGGGCGCCTGAGAGCCGTCAAAAACGACCGGGAGCGAGGGAACCCGCCCCCTTTTTTTAAGGGATAAAAATGGAGGAATTTAGGAAATATTAGGTTCATGAGATATATCTGCTATAATTCCAGCTTTTTACCGTATTTCTCCCCGTGGAAGATCTCGTCGAGGGGCCTCCTCGGCTTGGGGCCGGGGCTCTCGTCCGGAACGCCCACGGGCAGCAGGGCCACCACCCTGAGCCCCTCGGGGATGCCGAGGATCCGCTTCACCTCCTCCTCGGTGAAGGCCCCTATCCAGCAGGTGCCGTAGCCCAGGCTGGTCGCGGCGAGGACCATGTGCTCGACGGCGATCATGGTGTCCTTCTCGAACCATCTGGGCGAGGCCTCGGCGTCCGCCATGGCCACGACGACGGCTCCGGCGTCGGCTATGAACATCTGCTCCCTCGCGGCCTCAGCGATGCGCCTCTTGAGCTCGGAGTCCCTGGCCACTATGAATCTCCACGGCTGACGGTTTCCGGCCGAGGGGGCGAGCCGAGCCGCCTCGACGATCTTCCTGAGGTCGCCGCCCGGGATGCTCGCCGACTTGTATTTTCTGATGCTCCTCCTCGCTTCTATCGCTTTTAGGACGTCCATACAACCCAACGCCCTAAAAGGGATTCAAGGGGTTTTAATGGTTTTGCCCACCGAGACGGAGAGACGTTTCTCAGGCTTGTTTTACGTGATGAAACATTCGTTGAGAACATGAGATACCGAGGGGCGAGGCGCGGCCTGGAAGTCGTCAACATCAACCCCGCGATGGAGCAGAATGGGTAAGGCATGAAGGCTCTATGGCGTCGCCTCCGACATGCGCGCCGCATCCGGTGGATAAACGATATGAGGGGCGGGCCCCACGATATACGTGGAGTCCCATGGTGGCCGCGATGACCGAGACGAGGCTGGCGTTCAAGGTCTGGCTGGAGACGGAGGAGGGCTTCGTGTTCGGCCCCGGCGTCTACGGCCTGCTGAGGAAGGTGAGGGAGACCGGGACCCTCAAGGAGGCGGCCGAATCCCTCGGCATGTCCTACAGGTACGCGTGGGGACTCGTGAGGAAGGCGGAGGAGAAGCTGGGCCACCAGATGCTGAGGGCCCACAAGGGCGGAAGGGACGGAGGGGGCGGGGCCGAGCTGACGGAGGTGGGGCTGCGGTTCCTCGATGAGTTCTCCGAGATCGAGGCCTTCGTCTCTCGGCTCTCCAGGGGCGGCTGGTGGATGGGGGAATCCCGCGCTGGAAATAGGGTCGAGGGGCGGGTGATCGAGGTGGAGATGGAGGGCGACAGGGCGGAGATCTCGCTCAGGCTGGCGGAGCCGGTCATCCTCGAGCTCAGCGTGCCCAAGGAGCTGTTCCCCGGTGAGAACATAGCCCGGGGCGACACCCTGATCGTGGAGCTGAATCCGTCTATAAGCTCCACCAAAGGGGAGCCGGAGTCGACTTAGGAACGATCCGTAAAGTGTTTATTATCCGGGCTCGCCATCCTGACGTAGGTGAAAAATGGCCATAAACATAGACGCGTTCGTCATTCAGGTTATAGTGAGCACAATCATAGGGGCGCCTGTCATCTGGCTCGCCGGGAGAGCGCTGGTCGGGGAGAGGAAGGCGAAGCTCTCTGACGCCATCTGGATCGTGGTCCTGGGAAACGTGGTGGGAGCGGTCGCCGGAGCCATGATCTCCGGCCTATTCGGCGCAATCATCCAGATCGCGCTCTGGCTGGGCCTGATCAGGCACTTCTTCGACTGCAGGTGGGGCAGGGCGTTCCTCATCGCCGTACTGACGACCAGCATCTTCATAGCGATCGGCATCGCGCTGGCGGCCACCGGACTCTTTCCTATTCCGCCCATTTTAGATTAAAAATCCCTTTTTTACGCTCTCCGGCTTCGATCTGGTCTATGGGATGATCTCGTTCAGGTCGTAGTCGGCGACGCCGATGACGGCGTCGGCGGCGCCGTAGTAGATGAGAAGCCGGCTGTCGAGGAGGACCGCCCCGCAGCTGAAGACGACGTTGGGGACGTAGCCGAAGCGCTCGTAGTCCTCAGCCGGCTCCAGCACGGGCTCCTCGGACCGGTAGGCCACCCTCCCCGGGTCGTCGCCATCCAGCAGGGCGACGCCGAGGCGATAGACCCTGCCGGCATCGACCCCGTGGTACACCAGGAGCCAGCCTCCGTCGACCTCGATGGGCGGCCCGGCCGCCCCCACCTTCACGCAGTCCCACATCCCCGGCCTGGGGCCCATCAACATATAGCCGTATCTCCAGGTCCGGAGGTCGCGAGAGTATGCGACGTAGATGTTGGGGTCTATGCGATGGAGCATCACGTAGCTGCCGTTGATCTTCCGCGGGAAGATCACCGCGTTCTTGTTTTTCACGTTTGGAAATGGGTACAACCTCTCCCCCCACTCCCACCTCTTCTCGAGGATGCTCTCGATGGGTATGCTGGTGATCCCGATCTGGTAGATGACTCCGAACGCCGTGTATGCCATGAGGCACCTCCCTCCTATGACGGTGAGGCGGGGGTCCTCGCAGCCGCACTTGTCGAGGCTGCTGGCCGGGATGAAGACGGGTTCCGGGAGGCGCTCATCGATCTGATAGCCGTCCGCGGACGAGGCGTACCCCAGCCGGGAGATCATATCCTCCCCCATGGCCCGATAGAGGATGTGGACCCGCCCGCCGAGGCTGATCGCCGCCGGGTTGAACACGTAGCGAGACTCCCAGCGGTGATGTTCCATGGGTTTGAGGATCGGATTGCCCCTGAAGCGGACCATCGCAAGAACGATGTTCAATGGTTAATAATCGTTTGTGTCCCGTTCATCTATGATTATATTAGATATAGCTATAACTTGATATTATAATATATACTATCCATTGTCCAAGCTGCTTCATGCAAACGGAGGGGTCAGGTGAGGCCCTCTTCTCTCAGCTTGAGGAACGCGAGGTAATAAGACAGGGTTGCCTCGGCTCCCTGATTCCGATTCAAGCCTTCAGGGGTGATGCCGTCGTAGGAGGTCCCGGCATCCTCGTTGTATAGCGCAACCCCTTGGGTGTTCCTCCCGTGGTACCACTCGAACGCCTTCAGCGCCGCCTCCCCGTATCTCGCCTCCCCCGTCGACCTCAGCGCCGTGGAGGCGGCCTCGACCATGCATGAGGCCTCGATGGGCTGCTGATCGTACAGGGCTTTCACGCCGCCCTTCTCGAGCCAGCCCCTGTTTCCTATCGGGATGAACATGCCCCCGACGATCTGAACCTCGATCAGAAAGTCCAGGGAGCTCCTGGCTACGTGGAGGTATGGGGGCCTCCCCGTGGATTCGTGGGCGGCGAAGAGGGCCTGGGGCAGCCTCGGATTCGAGTACGTGAGGTAAGGCTCGAACCAGCGCCAGTCGCGAGAGGCCTCTGATCGATACTGAGTCATCAGCCCTTCGGCGAGAACGATCATGTTATCGAGGATGTTCCGATCCTCAGGCAACGCGCTACGATAGCGGTTTAGGCCGAGGATCGTGAAGGCCCTTGCCCTCGGCGATGCGAAGCCGAGGGACGGCGGCAGCCCCCTGTCGAAGACCTCCTTCGCCAGCCGTTTCATGTCCTCGGGGGCGTTGGAGCTCATGGCGTATCCGCAGGCCCAGAGGGCCCGGCCCATGCAGTCCTCTGAGCCCAGGTCGTCCTGGAATCTCCGGTCGAAGCCCAGCAGGTTGTGGAATCGCCCGTCCGACATCTGCGTATGCAGCAGGAAGGTGAGGTAGGTATCGGCCAGGCCGAGCGCGTCCGGGTCTCCGTAGAGGTCGTGGTGCCTCAGGGCCGCTATCAGGGCGCGAGCGTTGTCGTCGGTGGTGTAACCCTCTTTCCGGTCGACCGTCGAGAACTTCGTGTGCTGGAACATCCCCGTCTCATCGGTCAAGGTCCTCATGCCGTTCTCAAGGGGGCTTCACATCCCGAGGGCCTCGTAGAATATGTTGACGTACTTCATGGCGACGTTGGGCCATATCATGCCCCTGCTGTACTCGTAGGCCTTCGTCTCCAATCTCCTGTGAAAATCGTCGTAGTGGATCAGGGTTCTCAGGCATCTCGTGATGGACTCTGGGTCCATGAAATCGCATCCCATGGCGCACCCCTCGGCTATCACCTCCTCGGCGTGTAGGAAGGGCGTGGAGACGATGGCCTTCCCCGTGCTCAATGCGTAGAGGAGGGTCCCGCTGCTGATCTGCTCCCTGTTGGGGTATGGGATGACGTATATATCCGTTGCCTGGAGGTATCTCAACAGCTCGTTGAGCGGGAGGAAGTCGTTGACGAACCTGACGTTGTCCTCCAAGCCCAGGTTCCCAACGAGCTCGATGAGCGCCTTCCGATATGATTCTCCCTCGGCCTTCCTGACCTCCGGATGGGTCTCCCCGATTATCAGGTAGAGGACCCGAGGGTCCTCCTCGACTATCTTCGGAAGGGCCCGAATGGCGTACTCGATGCCCTTCCCCCTGCTCAGCAGGCCGAAGGTGGATATTATGGTCCTCTCCCCGAGGCCTAAGCGGCTTTTCACCGAGTCGCTGCTGATGAAGGGGACGTTTGGGCAGCCGTGGGGGATATATCTGGCCCTATCCGAGAGCGTCTCGTAGCGCTGCTCCAGTATCCGCATGCCGACCCTCGCCATCACGATGACGTAGTCGCTGCGGCTGATGATCCCCCTCATGACACGCCTCGCCTCCGGGACCGGCTCCGTCAGCAGCGTGTGCAACGTGGATACGACGGGCTTCTCGAGCCTCTCCAGGAAGGCGAGGACATGCTCGCCCCATGACCCTCCGAAGAGGCCGTACTCGTGCTGAAGGTTGACGACGTCGATATCGGACCGGTTGACGTATTCGGCGGCCTCCACATAGGATTCGACCCGATCACGGTCGATCTGGAACTCCACCTCGCGCCCGTAGTCGTAGAACCCCCCCTTATCGTTGATCGCGAGAACAGCGGGCGGGTTCAACACGTGGAGCCTGGATATCGCGGCCAGGAGATTCTCCGTGTAGGTGGCTATGCCGCACTCCCGGGGGGGATAGGTGCTCAAGAAAGCAACCCTTATCCTCTTGAGGTAATCGAAGGGCGTTCCTCTATCCATATTATGGGTCCTGTTCACATAGTAATCGTAGGCGACCTCGAGCAGCCGCCTCTCCGTGGTGAGCCCCAGGAGGGCGCCGCCCTCGGTGACCACGATCCTCTTGATATCATTCCTGTTCATGACATCGAGGGCCTCGCTTATGGAATGGTCGGCCTCGATGGTGATGAGCGGCTTAGACATCACATCCAATACCAGAGTCTGCGCGAAATCCCTCCGGGGCTTGATGAGCCTCTCCAAGATGTCCTTCTCGGTTATTATGCCGACGGGCCGCTCATCGTCCACGACGACGACGGCCCCGATGTCCTCCCTTATCATCGCGTCCACGACGACCGACGCGGGCTCCGAAGGCGAAGCCGTGGGCGTGTCGGTCCTTATATTTGCCCGTACCGGGACGCTGAGCAGCTCCTCAAAATATGAGCCATGGTGGTTCATCCTCACACGATCATAAATTCGGCGATCAGGGTATTAAATTCCTTCTAACAACTCCGTGGCCGCTTCAAGATCTGACCGACTGGTCGAAAACCATTATTCCAAATGGCTTGGAATAGCGCATGAGCCCGGATTAGAGAATGCGCTCCACGGGAGACCCGGATACGCTCGCCTTTGAAGATCGATCTGAACGTTTTTGGCCCATACCTTAAAAAGGCCTGATGCGCTGGAGAGCGTCAGAATGAGCGAGAGATTCAAGCTGAGGGGGGTCTCGCCGAGAGACGGGGAGATCGTCTACGGCCCCGTCCTGAGCCGGCGGCTGGGCTACTCGCTCGGCGTAAACCTGAACCTCCGAAGAGGCAAGACCTGCACCTTCGACTGCGTCTACTGTCAGTACGGGAGGACCATCAACCTGGTCTCCTCCTCGGAAGAGCTCGCCGATTGGTTGGATGAAGAAACGATCCTGGAGGAGGTGAGGCTGTGGCTTCGGAGATTGATCGGAGAGAGCCAGAAGCTGAACTCGATAACCTTCTCGGGCTACGGCGAGCCCACGCTTCACCCCGGGTTCGGTGAGATCGCGAGGGGCGTGAGGGGGCTCAGGGACGAGCTCTATCCCGGGGTCAGGGTGGATATCCTGACGAACGCATCGACCGTGACCGATAGGAGGGTGCGCGACGCCCTGAGGGAGATGGACGCGGTGGTGGCGAAGCTCGACGCCGGAACCCAAGAGATCTTCGAGGCTGTGAACAGGCCCGCGGAGGGCGTGGAGACCCTCGAAGACATCGTTCGGAGCCTGGCGGAACTTCATGATGAGACGGGCAGGGTGACCCTGCAGACCCTGATTTTCAGGTCCGCCTCCCCGTCCCAAGGGGACAACGCGAGCGCGGATGAGTTGGAATCGATAGCCGAGGCAGCGCGTTCAATCGATCCCGTCGAGGTCCAGGTCTATACGGTGAGTAGACATCCCCTGGAGCCCTTCGTGGGGCCGGCGGAGGAGGACACGCTGAAAGAGGCGGCCCGTAGAATAAACAGCGTAATAGGAAGGAAATGCGCCAAGATTTACATCTAACGCCAGCATTTCACCGCGGCCCCGTCCGTGTGTGGGGCCCTGGGGACGAGGAAGCTCCTCGAGCAACACGACCTTCGCCTCGTCGAGAGGGAGGGCCCGTCCCGCGGGGCCGAGACCTACTTCACCCGCGTGATGCTGTGGTCAGCCCATGCGTCACGGGACTGCGACCTGCCATGTGAAAGCCGCAACGACCCGCATCGATGTGGTCCGCCTCGGAGCTCGCTAGCTCCCGTCGGCGTGCATCGGGGCTTCCTTCTGAGGCGTGGACTCGTATCTGAACTGCATCTCGTAGAGCCTGCGGTAGAGGCCGCCCTTCTCCATGAGCTCTTCATGTCCGCCCCTCTCCACGATCCTCCCCTCGTCGAGGACGACGATGAGGTCCGCGTTCCGGATGGTCGACAGGCGGTGCGCGATGACGATGGAGGTCCTGTCCCTGAGGACCCTCTCCAGGGCCTGCTTGATGATGAGCTCGGTGTACGCGTCGATGCTCGACGTCGCCTCGTCCATGACGAGGATACGGGGATCCGCCAGGAGGGCCCTGGCCAGACAAACGAGCTGCCTCTGGCCCACGCTGAGCCTGCTTCCGCGCTCCCTGACGTCCGTCTCGTAGCCCTCGGGGAGGCTCGCTATGAACTCGTGGGCGTCCACCGCCTTGGCGACGGCCGTTACGTCCTCGTCCGAGGCCTCGGGGTTGCCGTATCTGATGTTCTCCTTCACCGACCCCGAGAACAGCAGGGGCTCTTGGAGGACGATGGCCATCTGTCTCCGGAGGGATTGGAGGTCGACGCTGCGGAGATCGTATCCGTCGACGGCGATCCTCCCCTCCTGGGGGTCGTAGAACCTGTAGAGGAGGTTCACCATCGTCGTCTTCCCGGCGCCCGTGGGCCCCACGAGGGCGACCGTCGTGTTGGGCTCTATGGTCAGGTTGATTCCCCGGAGGACGGGCTGGTCGGGGTCGTAGCCGAAGGTCAGATCCTCGTAGGCGATCTCCCCTTTTATCGGAGGGAACACCGCCGCGTCGGGCCTCTCGCCCACCTCCACCTCGGTGTCCAAGACGCCGAAGACCCGTTCTGCCGCCGCCATGGCCGACTGGACGGTGTTCCAGAAGATGCTCAGGTCCTGGATGGGCCAGAAGAACCGGTCCAGGTAGGACATGAAGCCGAAGAGGACGCCGACGGTGAGGGCGCCCCTCATGACGGCCGCCCCCCCGAACAGGAGGACGAGGCTGTTGCCGACGGCGCTGAAGACGCCGACGGCCGGCCAGAAGGCGGACATGATCCGGCCGGCCTCCACGTTCGCCTCCATGTTGAGGATGTTGGTCTCCTCGAACTCCCGGCGGGTGGCCGTCTCCCTGGAGAAGGACTGGATCTCCTGCATGCCGCTTACGCTCTCCTCGATCTTGGCCGAGACGCTGGCGATGGTCCTCCGGGTCTGCCTGTAGACGGTGCGGACCCTCCTCCCCCAGAGGAGGACGAAGGCGACGATCATGGGCACGACGGTGAAGGTGATGAGGGAGAGCCGGGCGTTCATCCAGAGCATGATGGCGACGATGCCGCACAGGGTGACTAGGTCCGCGATGAGGCTCGGAACGCCCGAGGTGATCAGCTCCGATATCTTGTCGACGTCGTTGGTCACCCTGGAGACGATCCTGCCGACCTGCCGGTTGTCGTAGTACCGGAGGGAGAGCCTCTGGAGGTGGCGGAACATGTCCATCCTTATCTCGTACTCCATCCCGCTGCCGAGCCAGTTGATCAGGAACTCCTCGGCGATCTGGGAGGCGAAGGCGGTGGCGCTCAGGGCGACGAAGGCGGCGGCCAGCAGGCCGAGCCCCCCGAGGTCCAGAGCGGCGATGTACCGGTCGATGGCCAGGATGAACAGGTAGGGGGGGATCAGGCTGAGAAGCGTGTTCGACAGAACCGCCAGGATCAGCAGCGCGGCGCGGCGCCTAAACCTCCCCATATAGCCGAACATCCGTCTTATGAGGACCCTGTCGGGGACCTGCCGCTCGTACCTGCCGTCCTCGTCATCCAGCAGGTGCAGTTGCCCGTGCCACCCCATGCCTACCCCTCCTCCGACGGCCCCTCCTCGGCGATCTGGGTCCGGTAGAGCCTGTAATAGATGCCCCTCTTCGCCATCAGCTGCTCGTGGGTCCCATCCTCGGCGATCTCGCCCTCCTCCAGGACGACGATGTAGTCGGCGCCCTTGACCGACGAGAGCCTCTGGGTGATGATGAAGGTGGTCCTGCCCTCCAGCAGCTCCCCGAGGGCCCGCTGGATCTCGTACTCGGTCTCCGTGTCCACGCTGGACGTCGAATCGTCTAGGATGAGGATCCTGGGGTTCTTCAGGAGCACCCGGGCTATCGCGATCCTCTGCTTCTGGCCGCCCGACAGGGTCACGCCCCTCTCCCCCACCCTGGTGTCGTACCCCTCGGGGAGGGAGGCGATGAAGTCGTGGATCTGCGCCCTCTTCGCCGCCTCCTCCACGTCCTCTTGCCTCGCGTCCTCCACGCCGTAGGCGATGTTCTCCCTGATGGTGGTGGAGAAGATGAAGGGCTCCTGGCGGACGATGCCGATGTGCCGCCTCAGGGACTTGATGGTGTAGCCCCTGATGTCGCCCCCGTCTATGGCGATGCTCCCCTTGTCGACGTCGTAGAAGCGGGGGATGAGGTTGATGATGGAGCTCTTCCCCGAGCCCGTGGCGCCCAGGATCGCCACCGTCTCCCCGGGCTCCACCTCGAGATCTATATCCCTCAGCACCATGTTCTCCCCGTCGTAGCTGAACCAGACCCCGTCGAAGACCACCCGCCCCTCCACCGCCTCGAGCTCGACGGCGCCCTCCCTGTCCGAGACCTCCACCTCGGCGTCGACGACCTCGAACACGCGCTCGGCCGACGCGCCGGCCTGCTGCAACATGGCGGTCATGAAGCCAACCCGCCTCACGGGGCCCCGGAGCTTGGCGACGTAGAAGTAGAAGGCGATGAGGCTGCCGAGGGAGATGGCTCCGCGGATGACCTCGTTGCCGCCGTACCAGATGATGAGCACGAGGCCAAGGGAGGTGAGGAAGGTGGTCAAAGGCATGTAGAGGGAGCGGACCCTCGCGGCCTCCACCTGCGTCCCGAAGTAGGTCTCGCAATCGGATGCGAACTTCTCCACCTCGTGGTCCTCCGCGGCGAACCCCCTCACCAGGCGCACGCCCATGATGTTCTCCTGCGCCACCGCCGTGATGTCGCCGAACTGCTCCCTCATCCTCGACCAGAGGGGGCGGATGATCACGGCGTATCTCCGGACCGTGAGCAGTATCACGGGGATGAACGGCAGAGATAGGAGGGTCAGACGCCAGTCGATGGAGAACATGGAGTAGGTTACCAGAACGAATAGGAGCCCCGTGGAGACGAACTGCGCAACGCCGAAGCCGAGGAACCTATCGAGCTGCCGTATGTCGCTCGTCCCCCGGGACATCAGCTGCCCCGTCCTCTGGCTGTCGTAAAAGCTGAAGGACTGCTCCAGAAGGGAGCTGTAGAGGTCGTTGCGGATGTCGAAGGACGCCCTCTGGGCGATGTAGCTCGAAGCGTACCTCTGGAGGAAGTTGAGGACGCCGGTCAGGGCGGCCAAGATGATCAGCGAGAGGGATAGCGCTCCGAGGGCCGCAAAGTCGGCGTCAACGCCGAGGGCTTCCGAGGCCCAGCGGGAGACGGGCATCAGAATCCGATAGACCAGCTCGCCCATGGCCGTCCCCGGCCCCGCGCTGTCGCCTGAGGCAACGGCCCTCACCATGTCGATTATGCTGCCGATGATGGTCGGGGCGATGACGTCCAAAATCGTGGTGAGCACGATGAGAACGAGGATCGCCTTGAACTGCCAGTAGTGGACGACGTATCCCAGGAGGCGTCTGACGGTCCTGAAGGCCCCCGATATGCCCCGACCCTGTCCGCGCTCAGCTGATCTCATAATCGCGCATCCTTCTAGTATCAACGGTTTCCTTTAAAGCAACCTCCCTTCCCCAGGCGAGACCGTGCAGATACCTTTACCCCCTCCTTCTAGCTGATCCTTCGGCTCCTCGACTGCCTCAGCGGCTTTGGTGAGGAAGAGTGAAAATATCCGATCTGGACATGGGCATAGCGCTCAAACTCCGACTGATCGCCGCCTCCTGGGTTTGGCGCCTGTTGTGCTTGTACGATCCGCGATGCTGGCACATGGTTTATCGCCTTCGATACCCACCTTAGCCCCGTGGCTTTTTTTTAACCTTTCATCGAATCATGGACGCTCACGCTCCAATCTTATAGGCTTGGAACGCGAAAGCTGTTACCATGGGCCACCAATCCGGCGCGCTGCAGGGCGTGAGGGTGCTCGACCTGAGCCGGGTCCTCGCGGGTCCCTACTGCTCGATGCTCCTGTCGGATCTGGGCGCCGACGTCGTGAAGCTCGAGATCCCCGGCAGGGGCGACGACTCCAGGGAGTTCCCGCCCTTCGAGAGCGGCGAGAGCCTCTACTACGTGAACCTGAACAGGGGGAAACGGAGCATCGCCCTGAACCTCAAGCGCCCGGAGGGGAGGCGCCTCTTCCTCAGGCTGGTCGAGCGCTGCGACGTCCTGCTGGAGAACTTCAGGCCCGGAACAATGGAGCGCCTGGGCCTCGGGTACGAGCGGCTGAGGCAGGCGAACCCGGGGCTCATCTACGCCTCCATATCGGGCTTCGGCAGGACGGGCCCCTACCGGAGCCGGCCCGGATACGACATCATCGGCCAGGCCATGGGGGGGCTCCTCAGCATCACGGGCTGGCCCGATTCGCCGCCGACGAGGGTGGGGACCGCCATCGGCGACATCCTGAGCGCCCTCTTCTGCTGCATCGGCATCCTGGCGGCCCTCAGGTCTCGGGAGCGGACGGGGAGGGGGCAGCTGGTCGACGTCGCCCTGGTGGACTCGGTCTTCGCGTCCCTGGAGAACATACCCCAGAAGTTCTTCGTCGACGGCGAGATACCCGCCCGCATCGGCAACCGCTACGAGTTCGTCTACCCCTACGACTCCTTCAGGGCGGCGGACGGATGGGCCATCATAGGCATCGCCAACGACGCGATGTGGCGCCGGTTCATCGAGGTCTCGGGCCTGATGGCCCTGGGCGACGACGAGAGGTTCGCCTCGAATCCGAGGCGGGTCGAGAACCACATGGACCTCAAGCCCCATATCGAGGCCTGGACATCGTCCCGCCGGGTAGCCGAGATCGTTGACCTCCTCAACGGTCACGGGATACCCGCCTGCCCCATATACTCGGTGAGGGACGTCATCGAGGACCAGCACATAGCCGAGGCGAGGGAGATGATCGTCGAGATGGAGCAGCCCGGCGTGGGGAGGGTCAGGCTCCTCGGCTGCCCGGTGAAGATGTCGGAGACCGGCACCGGGCCGAGGGGGCCGGCGCCCGCCCTGGGGGAGGACACGGAGGCGGTTCTTCGGGAGGTGCTCGGCATTTCGACGGACGAGATCGAGCTGCTGCGCAGCGGAGGCGCGCTTTGAGGCGTTCATAACTCGGTGTAATCGATTGCGCACTTCGTTTACCAATCAGTCTCTCGTTCTGTTGATATCGGCGATCGCCCCGCGGCCTCCCCCCCACTCGATGTTGAGCGATCTTATCTCATCGAAGTGCTCGGGGTTGGTGATGGTCAGCGTGAAGGGACCGGCCCGAGGC
>Ga0111229_132_pt1 | contig 17658 bp, 17 predicted proteins | sample DeeMarSWOR152_54_FD_80383 | JGI IMG/M metagenome (GOLD analysis project Ga0111229, IMG submission 80383) | Crenarchaeota group-15 archaeon DG-45 | reverse complement strand
GCTGGCCTCTCCACGCCTCGCCCCTCTCGGGGTGGTACGCGTCGCCGACGAAGTGGCCGGAGAAGCCCAGGTCCAGGGCGTCGATGCGTATCCTGTCGTCGCTCCGCTCCTCGGCGACCACCCTCGCCCTCCTGTCGATGGCGAGGACGACGGCGGGCCCCCGGTAGACGACGCTGTGCTCGCCGAGGAGGATGGCCTTCCCAGGGGCTGAGGCTTCCACGGCCATGCCCGGATCTACCGCGTCACCTTGGCGGCCGCGTAGCCGACGACGGCGTTGAGGTCCCCGGTCACGTCGCCGCTCGTGTGGTAGGCCAGCAGCTCGGCCCCGGATGCGCCGAGGAGCTTCGAGGCGTGGATTGTGGCGGAGACGGGGCCGTAGCCGCACATGCTTATCCTGTTGGAGCGGACCCTCTCCTGGAGGGCCTCCTCGTCTAGGCTGAGGATGCTCTCGATGACCATCCGGTCCTTCCTGTTGGCGGAGGCCTGGGGCTCCTGGTGGGTGAGGTCCGTGGAGGCCACGATGACGGCGTCCGCCCCCTCGACGGCCCGGGCCACCGCCCGTCCGACCTCCCGGCTCGACTCCAGGTCCTGGAAGCCCATGCAGATGGGGACGAGCCTCACGTCGCGGCCGTAGATGTACTGGAGGAAGGGGAGCTGGACCTCGATGGAGTGCTCCATGCGGTGGGCCCGCTCGTCGATGTCGATGATGTCGGAGGCCTTGAAGATGGCGTCGGCCAGCTCGGCGTCCACCTCGACGCGGCCCAGGGGCGTCTCCCAGGAGCCGCTGCCCATCATGGCGATGGGGCTCCCCAGCCCCGTGTGGCTCGGGCCGACGACGACCACGGACGAGGGCCTCGCCTCCGATGCGAGGTGGTAGTAGCTGTGGGCTGCCACGGGCCCCGAGTACATGTAGCCGGCGTGGGGGCAGACGGCGGAGACGATGCGCCTCTCGGACGCCCCCGCCCTCGGCAGCCCGCCGGGGCCGAGCCTGTGGGTGAAGCAGCCCTCGATGGCCTGCCTCAGCCTATCCGGGTCGGCGGGGTAGAAGGCCCCCGCGACGTACGGCCGCCTCACGCTCATCCCGGGCCACCTAGAGAGAGGTCTCAAACTCGTCGATGGGGACGGGGAGGTCGACGTCGGGCGGAAGCTCGTTCCGCTCCCGCTTCACCTCCCTGCAGAGGAGCCAGTAGGCGACGGCCAGGGATCGGCGGCCCTTGTTGTTGACGGGGATGATAAGGTCGACGTTCGATAGGGTGTTGTCGGTGCTGCAGAGGGCGATCACGGGGACGCCCACCGCCGCAGCCTCCTCGACGATCTGGTCGTCGGCGAGGGCGTCGGTGACCAGCACCGCCACCGGCTCGAAGTACCCCGAGTAGGAGGGGTTGGTGAAGGTCCCCGAGGTGAACCGGCCCAGCAGGGGCATGGCCCCAGTGAGCTCGCAGAACTTGCTGACGGGCGTCCTGCCGTACCGCTTCGAGGAGGCGACCACCACCTTCGACAGGTCGAAGCGGGCGATGAACGCCGCGGCGACCTTGATCCTCTCGTTCATCTTCTCCATGTCGAGGACGAACAGCCCGTCGGGCCTGACCTTGTATATGTACGGCTCCATGTCCCTCATCTTGACCCGGGTCCCGATGTGGACGCCGGCCGAGAGGAGTACCTCCTGGGGCAGGAGCAGGTCCTCGGACGCCTGGTCGTCTATCTCAGTTCCCCCCAACTAGCTCCACGTTCTCCTTCTCCTCATAGAACCGCAGTATCTCGTCGATGATCTCCACGTGGGACATGAGCATCCTCCTGCAGCAGTACCTGGTCAGGTCCAGGTCGTCGAGCACGTCACCCGGCGGCTCACCCCCGGCCACGCGCCGGGAGAAGGGCTCCCACTTGTCCCCGATGACCCTGCCGCAGGAGAAGCACCTTACGGGTATGATCATAACGTTCGCTCAGCCTCTTCGCACTCGAATAATGCACAGAGTCGACTTATATCTTTTAAACATGATGGAAAAGACCGGCGGCCGACCGGCCCGATCCCCTTACCCAGTCCTCAACGACTTGAGGGTGCCCGAGACCCTCAGCACCCGGAGGGAGGCGGCCGAGCCGCAGATCTCCGTCGTGTAGGCCAGCGACGCCCTCATCCGCCTAAGGTGGATGTGGCTGCACCGCAGGATGCCCGTCTGGCCCAGCTCGTCGAACTCGATGAGCACGGGCGCGATCTGGGACAGGCCGCGGACGCCGTAGATGCGCAGCACCCCCCCGCGGATCGCGTCGGCCACCTCCCCCTCCCGGTAGCGCCGCTCCGAGGCGACCAGGAACCTGAGGTATCTGCGCCTGGGTCGCCTAGCGGTCATCCCCTTCCACCAGCCTGACGCCCGGCTCGATGAACCCCGCCGAGAGCTTGCTCCTGTTCGCCTCCACCACCCCCGCCGGCACGCGGGAGACCATGTCCAGCCCCTCCCGCGCGCCGACGCCGACCGGGTCGAGGAGCGCCGCCAGCCCTCGGGGCTCCCTCATGAGAAGGAGGGAATCCGCCCCGCTGGAGACGACCACGGGCACGCCGCGCCGCCGCGCGTTCTCGACCTCCCGCCCCACGATGGAGAGGAGGCCGGCGCAGGCCGCGGGCCCCAGCCCCAGCAGGTCCGAGGCGTTGATCTCGTAGGCGCAGTTGGCCCCGGATGCGAGGGTCGCCTCCTGCCGGTCGAACCAGACCCTGGCCCGGGCCGAGGGGGAGGCCGGGAAGTCGAGGAGGTCCACCCTTCGATCCTTCGCCGCCTGCCGGGCGACGGCCTTGGAGCGGCAGTCCACGGCGACCAGCTCGAATCTCCTCCGAACCCGCCTCAGCCGATCCGTCAGCTCCCCCGCGCTCCGGGGCCTGAGGTCGACCCTGCTTATCAGGTCGAGGCCCAGCTCGGAGCAGAGGCCCCTCAGCGGCTCGGGCAGCACCCTCTCCGAGGCGACGGCGACGCCGCTGTACCCCATCTCGGCGGCGAGGCTGAGCATGGAGCTGAACTCGTCCACGCCGCCGGTGGGCCATCGCAGGTGGAGGTCTGTGAATTTTCTCACGTCGCGTATCCCGCCTAGATGTCCGGGATCTCCGATGCGGGCTCCGCCTCTCCCATGATCTCTTCCATGGATCTGCGCACGAAGTCGGCCGGATCGGCGCCATGGGGGATGCGGAACCTGAACCTCACCCGGATGGAGTCGATCTCATGGAGGGCGGCCCCGCCCAGGTAGGCCCTCTGCTTGTCGAGGCGCAAGTAGAGGTTCCCCGCGCTGTCCACCCTATCCCCGGCCTCGTCCAGCAGCCGCCGACGGTCTAGGGGCGAGAGGGAGCGGAGGAGGCTCGTGAGCGTCTCCAGGGCTGACCTCCTGTTGGAGATCCTCATGGCCATGTGAGCTAGAGGGCTGCCGTGGTAGCCGCTCAGCCTCTGGACCGTGGTCGCGACGCCGCCCGCCTCCTCCGGGACCAGGTTCAGCACGGCCCGCTCGACCTTCCTCTCGTCCTCGGTCGCATGCGCGATGGCCGAGAACTCCACGCCCAGGACAACGGCCTGCTTCGAACCCTCATCAGCCACCCTCCGCCGCCCCCTACCGCGATGTAGCGCTCATGTACAATAAACCTTTAACTAGGGATGGGGGTGTGTTCTTGCGGCGGCCGTGGCTCAGCATGGACAGAGCGTGGGTTCTAGGAGAAAACCCATGGTCGCGGGTTCAAATCCTGCCGGCCGCGCCAATCCCCTCGAAACGCTCGCGCCATCCCGTCCTCTGCAACCCGGCGCCCGGGTGCCTTGTCAGTGGTAGCCGTTGACAAGGAAATTTCGGCGGGCCGCCTCCTACCCTCTCACTATGCGATGGCCCGCGCGTGCAAATGTTGAACCGATCTTGCGACTATTTTTTATGTGGTTTTGGATATAGGCTGCCGCGCGCGATAACGGATAGATCTAAGCCCGGAACGGGCATAAAAAGAGATAGGGATATATTGATTATTTCCCTGCGATGGCTAATACTGTTTTACAGTGTGGACAATAGTATATGGCTTTCCGAAGGATGAAATCAGATTCTTTGATTTCTTCCTTTCCGATTTCTTTTGCGCTAAATTCATCCTTACAAAAAGGGCACTTGACCATGCTTTCACCTCATCTGTAGAAGAAATCTATATGTCCTCGATATAAATACAGCTATTGCGCGCGAGAGCAAAACGAAGAAGAGGCTATTCGAAAGTTACGTTATTGCACGCGAAACAATTGCTCAAAGAAGCCCTTTCAGGGGAGGAAAAGTTCCGATATCGCGCGATCACGTGGGTGTCTTCCGGGTTCACATACAAATCGAGATAACGTGGGTTCGATGAACGATGTTCGCAGATACGGATGTCCAGTACATATCTGGAAGAGCGAGGATTGAGCCAGGTATTGACCACGCTGATCCTCCTGCTGGTCGCGGTGCTCCTGGCGGCCCTGGTCACATACTACGCCACGAACATCACCATGACGCGGACGCAGCCGGAGGAGGTGCGGATGCTCTACGTCCACTGCTGGGTGAACAGCTCCAACGTGGCCGAGGCGGCCTTCTACCTGAAGAACGTCGGCGGCAGGGACGTCCTCATCGACAAGATCACGGTGAGGGGCGTCAAATCCACCTGGAGCGACGTCTACTTCAACGACACGAGGCGGAGCAACGACCTGATCTTCCTGAACTTCTCCGACCTCACCACGCAGGGCCTGTCCCAGGCGACGGATAAGATACCGGTGGAATCCGGCGGCGTCAGGGTCATCTACGTCAGGAACCCCGACAACATCGATAAATTCGATATAGGGGACCCGGTGACCATCACCGTCTTCACCATGAACGGCCAGTGGCCCGAGGAGATCGATGTCGACTACGCGGGGAGCTGACCCCCTCGACCTGGCTAGCGAGCTTGCTCCGGAGCCCATCGTCTACACCAAAAATCAGGTATATATGGACGCTGGATCAATTCTAAAGCAGCCTGGGATCGAATATGGCGTCGGCCGAAGGGGCTGAGAAGCGAGAAAGACTCATATTCGCATCGATCGTGCTCCCCAACAGGTCGTCGGAGACGAACGCTCTGCTCCTGGGGGAGAGCATCCGGGTTTTCGCGGGGTCCCTCTCCCAAGCCCCAATCTGGTTCTTTTCGCCGGAATCCGGGGAGCAGCTCTCCGCAGCGGTCGAAGATAGACTACGTGCCTTTGATGTCAGCGTGATCCCGTTCGAGATCGATCCGGAAGCCCTGCGGTTCCCCCTCGCGGGCCATGTCCACGCCGCCGCCCTCGCCGAGCGTATGGCCTCCGACCGGGCGGACCTCCTCGCATGGTTGGACGCCAACACCGTCGTGGTTCATGAGCCGAGAGATTTACTTCTGCAGGACGACGTGAGCCTGGGCTTCAGGCCCGTCCATCACACCCTCGTGGGCTCGCGATACGATGAGCCCATCGACGACTTCTGGAGCCTGATCTACCGCTACTGCGGCGTCCCCGAGGGCCGCGTCTTCCCCATGACGACCCACGTCGACGGGGCCGTGATCCGCCCGTACTTCAACGCCGGCCTGCTCGTCGTCCGCCCGGAGAGGCGTCTGCTCCGGGCCTGGAGAGACGCCTTCCTCAGGGTGTACCGGGAGCCCCCTCTCCGGGAGCTATATCGACGAGATGAGCGCTACAAGGTCTTCGTCCACCAGGCGGTGCTGTCGGGGGTCATCCTGTCGACCCTCGAGACCGACGAGATCCAGGAGCTCCCACCGAGGTACAACTACCCCCTCCACCTGCACGAAGAGGACGTGACGGGCCGCCGTCCGACCGGCCTCGAGGAGCTGGCGACGTTCCGCCATGAGGGGTTCTACGAGGATCCGAAGTGGCGCAAGAAGATGCCCGCAAAGGAGCCCTTGAAGCGCTGGATCGCCGCCCGGCTATCCCGATAATCAACCTATTTATTTAGTGTTTTTGGCGGGAGTAGGTGTGGTTACCTGGAAAGTTGAATTATCTTTGTTTCAGCTCTTCTAAACTATCCAACTCTTCAGGCAGGGAGAGGTTTTGGTATAATTCGTGTAACTTTTTGACAATCATTTCCAAATCCATCAGTTTCTTCCTCATCAGATTTATGTGCCCTCTGAAGACCTTTATGGGGTTCTTGGGTTTGAAAAGGGTCATCCCTCTGAAGCGCCTAGAGGAGGCCATATCCTTCGTTTGGAGGTTTTCAGCGGTGTGATAGATCTTTGTTCGTGGTATTCCCGTGTTTTTAGCTAGTTTCCTGGCCGACGACTCCCCGTAGGCGATGAGCGCGATGAACAGTTTTGCCTCATACTCGCTCAGGAAGTCTATACAGCGGCGGAGCCTCCAGGCGTATTCTTCGACCTGTGTTAGCGTGAGGGGGTTTTCCTCCTTATCGTATGAAACTTTAGCTTCGACGGCTTTGAGAATCCCCTTCTCGATCATTTTGGCCCCTGTCTCTCCAAATGTTGCGACCAGGGCCTCTATGAATTTTGACGGCTCTTGAAGTATTTGAAGTCTTGAGAGGTGGAATTCCCTCTCGATGTAGTCGTACAGTAGCCTTGTCGCTATCTCTCCGAAGATTGATTGTAAGATGTTATCTGCAATGCCGATTAGATCAGACTCATCGACGGTCAAGCGTCATCCCTAAAAAATATAATATTTAAAGGATCTGTTTTTCTACTTTGCGCGCCCGAAGGGCTTGACATCGATGAGGGTAATTTTATTGGTATCATTAAATCACTCATTTGAGGAATACCTACACTTTTGCACGTAATAGAAATTTAGATAGGGCCTTAGCTTCTTTTATATAATCGGCGAATTTGTATTTTTCCTTCTCCACATAATTAAGGCCGAGTTTTAAGTATAAGCCCTTGAGAATGTTCTTCTCCAGCATCTTTGCGCCCGACTCCAGGATCTCCTCCAACCCTCTGGAGAATATCTCTGGTTTCATGGGGATGTCCTCTTTCATAAGTTGATGCTCGCTTTCCAAGTAGTCAAAGAGAAATTTGGTTGCTGTTATCCCAAAGATCTGTACCATCTTAGCCTCTATTATAGCCGTGAGATGTATTTCAGCTTCTATTTCATTCCTTTCCGCCTTTCCGGCTTTTTTCATCGATCTCATCTCCTCGACCTAGATTATGGGTGTCAGCTTGGGCAACAGGTACCCCTGGGAGGTGTCCATCTCCATCACGTACAGCCCGGTTCTAGGCTTCTCCCCGTAGAGGAGGATGGCTCCATGTTCCTTCACCATCTTGAGGTGAAGGTCGGCTAGGTTGACGAATTTTTCGTTGATCTTTTTCAGCGCGGGATGGGTCAGCTTGATCACCACATCGTGCTCCTTCTTGACCTTTATAGTCGCCAGGCTCCCTATCCTCCTGGTCGCCTCCTCGCCCCAGAGCGTCTCCGCGGTGTCCAGGCTGATGTAGTAGATAGCCGGCTTCCCCGTCTCCTCCTTCACCTCCCCCATGGTTCTCATGAGCTGTGCAATATCCTTCTCTGCATCCAACCCCTCCAGCAGCGATCTGTATGGCCTGTCGGGGCTGGTGCCTGTCTGCGGCTCCTGGACCCGAAGGAGGCTGTCCACCTCCTCTTGGGTGAAGCCGTAGAGGTTCATCACCGCTCTCGCCGCGATGTCAGCGTCTATACCTCCTGCTGGAAGGATGGTCCCCCCACGACCCTGGCTCATGAAGTTGGCCAAGGCTGGGCAGAGGAGAAGCTCCCACTCCAGTTGGGAGATATCGTCATCGATCTCATACAAGGCCAGGCTCCCCTTTGGATACCCCCCATTTATGACCTCGTCCAGGTCTCCGCTCCCGGTGGAGAAGTGGGTATCCGTGTCAGGCATGGCTTGGAACCTTCTCTTCTCATCCACGGGCTTGACCTTGAAGGGCGGGAGTACCTTGAAGCCCTTGTGGAGGGTGAAGAGGTAGAGGGGCTGCTGGAGCTCTGTCCCCCTCATCTTGGATACCTCCAGCTCTCTCACCAGCCTACCATCCAACCTGGGGATGACCCTCTTCCTCAGGATCATCACGCCGTCGGCGACGAACTCCTCCATGCCCAGGCCCAGCTCCCTTCTGCCTGTGGGGACTTCCACGATGAGGAGGGCGGTGCACCCCATCTTCTCAATGAGCCTGCTGAAGAGCATCTGGAGGATGATCCGTAACTCAACGGGCTCCTTGAACGCCTGAGCCATGGCGGTGAGGGAGTCTACCACCAATCTCTTGGCATTGAGGGCCCGCGTCTCCTCGACGATCATCTCCAGAACGGTGGAGACGCCCTCTTCTTTCACAGCTTGGAGGTCCAGAACCTTTATCGCTCCTTCTTCAGCCAGCTTCCCCAGGTCGACTTCGAGATGCCTCGACAGGTTGTGGAGGAGCCTCCCCCTGCTCTCAGCGAAGGATACGTACACTCCCCTCTCCTTATGGTCCACAGCGCCCCTGTACAGGAACTGACCTCCGAAAACCGTCTTCCCCGTGCCCGGGTTTCCAGCCAAAAGTATCAAGCTCCCCCTCGGAAACCCGCCCTCAATCAAGGAATCTAAACAATCATCACCTGTAGAGACCCTCAACTGATTCATGTAGATCTGATCTTTTCTCGTGCGCGTGGATTTAAGTTTTATTTTATACTCTCCTATATCGATTCAAAATCTAGTGTCTAATCTGATTCACGCAGAGAATCACTCGTGGGTTTATCCCAGGTTTTTTAATTATGCGTATTTTCCTAGATTATGCGTATTTTCCTAGATATAGGAGACAGGGATGAACTCATGGACGATAGCCCTAGTGCGAGCGAACGTTAAAAGGTATGGAAAATACTTACTTGATCTCCATAATTTATTTATTAGGAAAAATGCTCTTCATAGTTTCAAAGGTTATTTCATCGTTAATCTTCAATAGCTTGAACCGTTAATCGTTTCGCGCGAGCTGGATTCTAAGCATTAATTATAAAGCATGGGTTGAAGCCCCTCGCGCGTGCCAACGACGACGATGCAGTTTCAGGCGTGCTTCCGCGATCTTCTCTATTTTTTTAGGATCCACAGATCCGCTTCGGTCGCTCCCGCTCTCTCGGCCCTCCCCTCCCTCTCCAATGCCTCGAGGATGCACCCGATTGTGACCGGGCTCGACACGCCGACCCCCTCGTGGAGCTGCCCAATGCTCATCGGCTCGGCGGCGCCCTCGAGGGCCCCCAGAACGAGCCGGCGGAGCTCCTCGGCGCCTGCCAGGCTCCGGCGGACATGCTCCGGGCACTCGTCGCCCCTGAGCACGGCCTTGTCGAAGGGCGGGAAGGGGTGGCCGTTTATCAGGGTCTCCATCGGCTCGTCCAGGAGGCGCCTCATCGAGGCGGTGTACTCCGTCGAGCTGTGGAAGAGGAGGGGCCTCCTGCCTCCCCATCCCTGGACGGAGTCGCCGCAGATGTAGACCCCCAGCTCATCGTCGACGAGGCACGACGAGCAGGCCGAGTGCCCCGGGATGTGCACGACCCTGAGGGCGCGCCCGCCCAGGTCGATGGCGTCGCCGTCCCTGAAGGCGATGTCCACCTCCACGGGGTCGAAGTCGGACATGCCGTCGCTGAAGAGGGCGGGGAACCGCTCCTGCAGCTGCCTGTCGATCAGCGCGGGGTCCTCCAGGTACGGCCTCCCGAGCTCGTGGACGCCGACCCGGCAGCCCGTCTCCCGCTTGATGGGCGCGACGCCGCCGCAGTGGTCGTGGTGGGCATGGGTGAGCAGGACGTGGGATATCTCGGAGGGCTCCCGCCCCAGGCCCCTCAGGTAGGGGTAGATGGCCGCCTCGGGCGACCCCGACGTGCCCGCGTCGATGACGGCCACGCCATCGCCGACGATGAGGCACGAGCTGACGAAGTACGTCGACCAGGGGCACTCGACCAGGTGTATCCCCTCGGCAACCTCCATCCAGAACACCGATCCCGAGGGTTGGCCGTCCACCCTTAAGATTCTTTTCCCGCTCGAACGACCGGCGATCCAGCGGCGCGAGAGGGCTTCACGGGGAAATCTCCGCGAGCCCAGGTAGGACGAGAGATAAAATTTAAACTTCTCTCTCAATTAACACTAATACATACATATACTAACACTTTCACATACACATACACACACTTTTTTATATTATTTATTCTTACTATATAATAGTTACTCCTTATAACCTATTTATATTTCTTAATATTATTTCTAATTTTAATTATCTAGATAATTAATATACCTCTCTCTCCCTCTCCCCCATATGTAGGGGAAAAGATAAAATACACTTCTCTTTGAATTGTATTGTTAGCATCACTTGCGCGCGCCCTTTTGCATACGTTACTTTCGCCTCTCTTGTTTATCTTGTCGTTGTATGCTTTCGCGTTCGCATTTATAATTCAGATAAATTTATTAATATGTTTTGAATAATATAAATTTGGAATGGTCGAAACATTAATTAGCTGGAAAAATGCTGTGATGTTTATATATCAAAAAATAAATGATACTATTATGATATTAAAAATGTTTAATACAGTTCATAATTTGATAAAACGTGAGTATGTAATAACTGAAATAAAGGAAGATTTAGAGTCTGGTGAATTGCATTTTGGTGATGAAGTTAGGGTAATTGGAACTTTTTCAGAATATCTTCCATTTGTAGATATAAAACATATTTTAAAACAGAGTGATAAATTTTTTACAACTTTTTCTCATACTGCTAGAATTGAACCAATAAAGGATATTTACTGTGGTTCCTTATATTCATTAGATCAAAAAAATGCATTTGCAGATGAAGTTATACCTCTTTTTTATGGAATAGAAGCTAAAATGATTGAACATTATACAGGTGAAATGTTAGAATTAAAATGTAGAATTAAACAAATCCCGGAGATTTATACTGATGTAATAAAAAAACATGATTATTATGTTTTTCAAAAGGAAGATAATTTATTTATTCCATTTGGATTAGAAGTATTAGAAGTGGAACCGTATGGTATAGTTAATTCATTTAAAATAAATACATGGTTGCTTGGAAATTTAGAACCATATCCACAATTTAAATCAACAGATCAAACTTGTCCCTCATGCTATTATTCATTTATGTTCATGAAAGTTGACCCTCTTGATTGGCCAATAAAGTTTGGTTGTAAAAACTTAGAAAAAATTGAAAATGATCCATCATATGATGTAATTCAAGATACATTGGAATTTAGAAAATTAGATCAAGATGAATATCCTTATATTATATTTCCACATAGTTTTAATTTATTCGAGATATTTTGTCCTAATGTAGATGTATTCCAAAATGAAAAATTGGAATATAGTCATGCTATAATGAAAAAAGCAATAGATATTAATATTTCTAATATTTTTAATATAGGACCATTGCCATATGAATTGGTCAATCCAAAAGAGACCAATTTAAGTGTAGATTTTCAATATGATCAAAGGAAAAAATTTACTGAACAAGATTTTAATTACACTGATATTCCCGAATGGACTTGTCCACATTATGAATATAATCCAAATTGGATAAATGATCTAATAAAAAGGGGAGAAGATATAGAAGAATATTTAAAGAAAAAAGAAGAAGATAAATTTAAAATAATAAGAAAAACATAATATAAAAAATTAGTAAAAATAGATTTTTAAAAAAAGATCTCGAGAAAAACAAGTCAAATTATAATAATCAGCAAGCTCAACAAAGGATAACGTATTTATATGAAAAAAAAGAATATACATACACCTGCACATCAATATATACCATTATATAATATTACATACATAAGTAAGAGAGAGAAGGATAAAATTTAAACGCATTGTCGGCTATGGGGTTTGAGCGATATGAGCGAGGACGTCATTCGCGCCGGCGTGAAGCTGATCGACGATTTCTGGAACACCAAGGTGCGGATCACCTGCGAGGAGAAGACGAGCAAGTGCCCCCACAACGTGGGGGACACGTTCACCTTCCCCAACGCCATGGCCTGCATCCCGGAGCTGTGCCCAAGCATCCAGAACCCTGCTCGTCCTTATGTCATCCGTTGCGCGGCCGGCGTTCCCTCATGGGAGAGCGACGACAAGAGCATCTACCGCATCCACTGCGTATCCAAGAAGGGGACCGTCTGGAGACTCGAGAGGGTCGAGGGAGCGTAGGCCCAGCCCAGCACTCGACCAACGCCTTTTCTTTTATCGGGCAAGCCGCCGTTCACAAAGGATTTATAACGGATCCCCGGTACCCTGATGAAACATCAGCCCCCGAGTGCGAAGGATGAGGACATGGAGTCAAGGCGGTCCGGCTTCGTCACCATGCTGCTCTTCCTCGCGTCGACCCACTTCATGCTCCACGTCTACACCGAGCTGCTCCCCGCCCTCCTGCCGACCCTCCGGGCGGAGCTGGGCGTCAGCCTCCCCCAGGCCAGCCTCCTCGTCTCCATCCCCCTCCTGGTGCAGATCCTCGTCAACATCCCCGCCGGCGTCGCCTCGGACAGGAACGCCGGGGCCGTGATGGCCGTCAGCTTCCTGATCAATATCGTCGCGGCGGCGCTGATCCCGGCATCCAGGGAGTTTCTCATGCTCCTCGCCGGGTTCAGCCTCTTCGCCGTCGCCTCCACCTTCTACCACCCGCCCGGCCTCAAGGCCGCGAGCGAGCTGAACGTCTCGAGGATGAACCTGGCGATGGGCGCCCACATCGCCGCCGGCAGCACGGGCATAGCCATCGGCCCCATCGTTCTCGGCCTGCTCATGCCCCTGTGGGGGTGGAGGGCCTCCTTCTACCTGTGGATGCCGCCCTCCCTGGTCTTCGCCGTCGTCTCGTACCTCTACATGAGGAGGAGATCCGCCGCCCCCGTCGACGCCGATGCGCGGACGCATAGGGACGTGAGGTCCCTGCTGACATCGAACTTCCTGCTGATCCTGCTGATAGGCGCCCTCGCCGAGGCGGCCTTCATCAACTTCTCCACGTACATAACCACCTTCTTCACCGACGTCAAGGGAATGGCGCCCAGCCTCGCCAGCATCCTCTTCGGCCTCGGCCCCCTCGCCGGCATCGTCGGGGCCTTCGGCGGGGGGTTCGCCGGGGACAGGTTCGGCCAGGAGAGGATGGCCATCATGCTCACCCTCGCCATCGCGGCCGCGCTGGCCCTGATCCCCCTCGCCCCCGGGGTGGCGTCCTCGGCCGCCATGTACATCGTGTGCCGCTCCCTCATCGCCTCGTGTATCCCCCTCCTGAACTCCATGGTCGCCTTCAACAGCGACGCCGAGAGGAGGAGCCTCGCGTTCAGCATCTACTTCGTCGTGATGAACATAGCCGGGGCGGTCGCCACCTCGGCCACCTCTCTCATCGTGGAGGCCCGCGGGGCAGCGATGATGTTCCCCGTCTCCATAGCCATCATCGCCCCGGTCGTGGCGCTGATCGCTCTGGTGAAGCGTCGAGGGACGCCGTAGAGCCCTGGCGGCGGCTGCGAGGCGCCATCCCGACTTCGGGGATCCAGCGTGCGCAACCGCCGTTGCCCAAAACGGTTATAGGAGGACGCGATTCAGAGAGGGTAAAAAGCTAGGTGAGTCGAGCATTGGAGATGTCACGCATTCTCGGCCGGCCCCTCGAGGAGAGGGGGGAGAGGTCCAGGCGGGTTCACGTCTTCGACACGACGCTGAGGGATGGGGAGCAGACGCCCTGGGTCTCCTTCACGAGGGAGGAGAAGATCGAGATCGCCAGGCAGCTGGACAGGCTCGGCGTCGACGTCATAGAGGTGGGCACCCCCATCACCTCGGAGGGGGACAGGGACGTGGCCAGGGCGATCTCGAGGCTGGGCCTGAGCGCCGAGATCTGCGGCCTCGCCCGGGTCGTGAGGGGGGACATCGACGCCGCCATCGACTGCGACGTGGACCGGGTCCACGTCTTCGTGTCCACGTCGGACATCCAGATGAAGCACGCCATCAACATGACCCGGGAGGACGTGCTGTCGGCGACCGTCGACTCGGTGCAGCACGTCAAGGACCGCGGGCTGGCCTGCGAGTTCTCGCCCATGGACGCCACCAGGACCGATCTGGGGTACCTGAAGGAGGTCTGCGGGGCGGCCGAGGAGGCCGGGGCCGACGTGATAAACATCCCCGACACGGTCGGCATAATGACGCCCCCCGCGATGAAGAGGCTGATCGGGGACGTGGCGGGGGCGGTCAGGACGCCCCTCAGCGTCCACTGCCACAACGACTTCGGGATGGCTGCGGCGAACACCCTGGCCGCGGTCGAGGGGGGCGCCTCCCAGGTCGAGGTGGCCGTGAACGGCCTCGGGGAGAGGGCCGGAAACGCCGCCCTGGAGGAGGTCGCGATGGCCCTGAGGCTCATCTACGGGTACGAGACGGGGATCAAGACCGAGATGATCTACGAGACCTCGCAGCTCGTCTCGAACATCTCGGGCGTCATCATCCAGCCGAACAAGGCCATCGTGGGTGAGAACGCGTTCGCCCATGAGTCGGGCATCCACACGAGGGGGATCGCCGAGGTGCCCCTCACCTTCGAGCCGATCGATCCGGCCCTCGTCGGCGCGAGCAGGCGGTTCGTGTCCGGCAAGGTCTCGGGTGCCAGGGGGGTGAAGACCTCGCTGGAGGGCATGCACCTCCAGCCGACGGAGGCCCAGCTGAGGGAGGTGGTCATGCGGGTCAAGGAGCTCGGGGACATGGGGGAGACGGTGACCGACGCGGACCTCTACGAGATCGCCAGCGAGGTGATGAACATAAGGCAGGAGGACAGGGTGAAGCTGAAGCAGCTGCTCGTCGTCACCGGGAACACCATCACGCCGACGGCGTCGGTGACCCTCCTGGTCGACGGCAGGGAGTTCATCGGCTCCGGCATAGGCAACGGCCCCATCGACTCCGCCATCAACGCCATCCGGCAGGTCGTCCAGGGCTTCGCGGACATCAGCCTGGAGCGGTTCGCCATGAAGGCCATGACCGGGGGCACCAGCGCCGTCGCCGACGTCACCGTCCGCCTGCGCAGGGGAGACCAGAGGGTGACCTCCAACGGCGTGAGCGGCGACACCGTCATGGCCAGCGTCGAGGCCATCCTCAGGGGGATGAACAGGCTCCTCGACCAGAGCTGAGGGCGAAGAAGGAGCCCATGACGGCAGCGGCGACGTGCGATAGCTTTATATCCGCTTGCAGGGAGTCTATGCAAAATCAAGGGATGGAAAATGGGGTATCGCTTTATCAGGTGAATTCCCCGAACGCGTCCTGTTTCTCGACACAACGCTCAGGGACGGGGAGCAGACCCCCGGCATCTCCCTGACACCCGCCAAGAAGCTCCAGATAGCCAGGACGCTGGACCAGCTGGGCGTGGAGATCGTCGAGGCGGGCTTCGCGGCCGTCTCCGAGGGCGAGCTGGAGGCGGTGAGGCTCGTATCCTCCGAGGGATTGGAGGCGGAGGTCTGCAGCGCCGCTCGCGGCGTGAAGCGCGACATCGACGCCGCCCTCGAGGCGGGGGTTGACAGCGTCAACATCATCGTCCCCACCTCGGACCTCCACGTCGAGCACAAGCTGGGCAAGACGAGGGAGGAGGTGCTGGACATGACGGAGGAAGCCGTCATCTACGCGAAGGATCATGGGCTGGTGGCGGAGCTCTCCATGGAGGACGGGTCGAGGACCGACCCAGGCTTCCTGAGGCAGGTCATCGGACGAGCCCTCGGGAGCGGGGCGGATCGGACGACGATCTGCGACACCGTGGGCATCCTGACGCCCCCGAAGGCCTACGCGATATTCTCGGTGATGAGGAAGGCGTTCCCCAACGCTGTTCTCGGCGTCCACTGCCACGACGACCTCGGGATGGCGGTGGCGAACACCCTGGCGGGCCTCAGCGCCGGCGCGAATCTGGCGCATGCCACCGTCAACGGCCTGGGGGAGAGGGCGGGCAACGCCTCCCTCGAGGAGCTGGCCGTGGCCCTGAGGATCCTATGCGGCGTCGATACCGGCATCAGGACCGAGAGGCTGTGCAGCGCCTCGCATCTGGTCTCCCGCCTGACGGGGGTACCGGTCCCGCCGAACAAGGCCATCGTGGGGGCCAACGCCTTCTCCCACGAGTCGGGCATCCACGCCCATGCCGTGTTGAAGAAGACATTGACCTACGAGCCCATCAGCCCCGAGATGGTCGGCGCGGCCAGGAGCATCGTCGCGGGGAAACACGCGGGCTCCCACGGCCTGAGGAGGAAGCTGGAGGAGATGGGCTTCAACCCATCCGAGCACGAGTTCAGGGAGATCCTCACGCGGGTGAAGGGCCTCGGGGACAGGGGCAAGCGGGTCACCGACGCCGACCTCTTCGCCATGGCCGAAGGCGCGACGGGGGTGGCGAAGGAGGCGACCCTGAGGCTCGAGGAGTTCACCGTCACCACGGGGAACAAGATAACGCCCACGGCCTCCGTGAAGCTGACGACGAGGGACGGCTCCTTCTTGGAGGCCGCCACGGGCGTCGGCCCGGTCGACGCCACGCTCAACGCCGTGAGCAAGGCGATAAACCCGGAGCGGCGGGCGTATCTCGACATGTACCACGTGGAGGCCATCACGGGCGGCACGGACGCCGTCGTGAACGTGGAGGTGAGGCTGAGACGCGGAGACAGGATCGTGACCTCAACGGGGGTGGGCGAGGACATCGTCATGGCCAGCGTCGAGGCCTTCCTGAGGGGCATGAACGTCATGCTAGCAAACAATAAAGAGGCCGGAGAACGTAGGGATACGGAGGTAAAGGGAGGCGTATAGGAATGGGCATGACCATCGCCGAGAAGATACTCGCCAGGGCCTCCGGCAGGGACGAGGTCCGGGCCGGGGAGATCGTGAAGGCCGGGGTCGACGTGGCCATGATGCCCGACCTGACCGCCGTCCTCTCCTTCAACGCCATGAGGGAGGTGGGCAGGGAGCAGGTCTGGGACAGGGAGAGAGTGGTCCTGATCCTGGACCACGTCTCACCGGCGTCGACCCTCCAGTCGGCCGCGATCCACAGGGAGGCGAGGCGGATCGCCGAGGAGCAGCGGCTGAAGCACTTCTACGACGTCAACGCCGGCGTCTGCCACCAAATCCTGGCCGAGAAGGGATACGTGAGGCCGGGGACCCTCGTGGTGGGCGCCGACTCCCACACCTGCGCCCACGGCGCCCTCGGGGCCTTCGCGACGGGCGTCGGCTCGACGGACATGGGGGCCGTCCTCGCCACGGGGAGGATATGGCTCAGGGTCCCGGAGGCCGTCCAGGCCGTGGTCGAGGGCGACCTGCCCCCGCTCGTGGCGCCGAAGGACGTGATCCTCCGCGTCATCGGCGAGATCGGCGCCGAGGGCGCCACCTACGACGCCGTCGAGTTCCGGGGCGGCGCCGTCGAAGAGATGAGCGTCTCCGGCCGGATGACCCTCTGCAACATGGCCGTGGAGATGGGGGCCAAGACGGGGATGGTGGAGCCCGACGAGAAAACCCTCGCCTTCCTCAGGGGCCGAGCGGAGGGCCCCTTCGACGCGGTGAGGGGCGATGCCGACGCCGCGTACAAGGCGGTCCGCCGCTTCGACGTCGGAGACCTAGAGCCCCAGGTCGCCTGCCCCGACAGGGTGGACAACGTGAGGCCCGTCGGCGAGGTCGAGGGGACCCCCATCGACCAGGTCTTCATCGGCTCCTGCACCAACGGCCGGCTCGAGGACCTGGAGGCGGCGGCCGCCGTCCTCAGGG